>Ga0326513_10000377_pt1 | contig 37401 bp, 30 predicted proteins | sample 2_2465_0518_D_FD_203654 | JGI IMG/M metagenome (GOLD analysis project Ga0326513, IMG submission 203654) | Bovine rumen microbial communities from UC Davis, California, United States - 2_2465_0518 | ecosystem: Host-associated > Mammals > Digestive system > Stomach > Rumen | place: USA...
CTCTAAAAGGGCGGTAGAGTGGAGCTATAGTGAAGGCATTGCAAAGGTAGATTTCGCTATGTTTGGATTACAAGTGCTTTTTTTTCGCGAGAGTTTTATAGAGGGGGGTGCACTTTTACCTCTTTTTGTGTATAACACGTTGATAATCAATAGAAAATAACGAGTGTACCTCCCCCCCCCTAAGAAGCATAACTGTTTTTTGGGGGTGGGGGGGGAGGTGCACGCCGCCTAACATATTGATAATCAGTAGGAAAATGCGTTAAATACGCAAAAGTGCACCCCCCTCTTCAAACTCTTTGATTTTTTTACATTCCCCATTAATCTAATGAATACAAGCACCAATCTTTTCTAGAAAAGATTGGTGCTTGTAAGTTTATGAAAGTAATTATTGATAAATATAACCTAGTAAATTATTATCCGTATTCTTTATATACTGACGGTTATAAGTAATTCCGTTCATATATGGGGGGAATGGTAGAACTATTGTAAAACCTTTAAAGCTTATCCACATCATATGTTCCCAAATCATATAATTTCGATCTCTCAAATTCTAAAACTCTAGTATTAACACGCTGATAAATCTTAGTATTGCTGGTGTCTTCAAAGTAAAGTGTAAAGCCAGTTTTTAGAGCAGATGGCAGAACGGCAATATAATAAATTCCAGGATCCAATCTGGTTGTACCATCGCCATCTGCAGTCTTGCGGATTGCCACAGAAGAACTTGTTGCGCTTGTAATGGTGGCAGTTCCATTATCATTGATTATTGCTGTAAAATCACCTGCAATATTCTCACCATTATTACTTTCAATCCGAATTGTACCAATAGAGGTAAATGCATTGGATTTTATCTCAATCTTAAGTAATGCGGTGACATTCTTAAATTTAAGAGTTTGATTATCCGAGCAGGCAGTCATGAATAGATAGTCATGATTTATCCCTTTCACAGCAGGCTGAACAGCAGGTACTGTGGCAGACATCTGATGAATTGAGTTCGTGAACTTAGTACCACTTGGATACAATGCATAATATTTGTTTCCTAAATCACTTGTTATATTAGGACCAGTGAAAGTAGCAACATTCTGACCTTGAGATGCTTCTGAACTCGTAAATATACCATTTGTTTTATTTAGGGTATTATAAATGTCTATATTCTCATTAGCATCCCATACAATATTATTGTTATCCGTGCTGCTTGTACGGGTTGTATTGTCGCCTCCAATACTAGCAGAGAAACTTATCTTTGTACTTTTTGGGGCGAATTCAACGTTATCGACTTGATCGGCAGGGTATTCAGCTACCAATAATTTTCCTTTATAGAGTTTTACTGTTTGCGCATTAATGCTCATACATACGATAAATGCGAACAAGGATATTATGATCTTTTTCATATTGTATGTTTTTAGGGATTATTTTATTTCTATTCCTTTGGTATTGTATTTTTTGCCGTTTTTAACAACAACAAGATTACCACCAACAATGTATTTTCCTTTCTGAACAACTTTTGAATTGAGAGTTATACTATCCACAGATGTGCTAGATGGTTCTTTATATATTCCATAAGTGATTTTCAAATTACCATCGTCAGAAAGTGGAATTATAAGTTCTGGTGTAGTTTTTCCAGAAAGAGTAAGTATTGCAGAACCATTGTCGTAAGACACCTTTGGCATACTTTCTAATTTGTAGCAAATGGATTCCCCATCTACCCAAACATAGATAGCATCATTTTCTTCTGCGTATAAAAAAACACAGAAAAACAACAAGGTTAATGTCGTTAGTATTATCTTTTTCATGATAAAAATATAAAAGGGCGCAGACCTTCCGAAATCCTCGTCCTAATTCAAGGTATCGCCAAACACCATCCACGCAGACAAGATACGGCAAAGTCCACGTCCTATACAGGACATGAAACTTTTCGCATACTTGTTCTCGCGTGTGAAATTGGCGATTTCTGAATTAGAGAACAAGAGCAAATAGCTCATTGTAATATTTTATTTCGAGAATCGGTAGTTGCTCACCCAAGTTAATAAATAAGTGTTTAACTATTTGCTGAGAATGTCTGAGACTATTCTTTGCATGGGGAAAGCGTTACCGCTCGTCTGAGTTTATTCTAAAATATTCTTTCTGTTTCTTGTTATATTAAAGTTTAAGTGGTTAATATTTGTGATGATTATATTCTTGTCTGCAAAAGTAAACAAAATAATTGATTTCTCCAAATATTAGCACAAAAAAAGAGCATCCTCGCTTGGAGAATGCTCTTTGTTTGATATATTGGGATTGTCGATTAAACGATACCCTGAGCCATCATAGCCTTAGCAACCTTCATGAAGCCAGCTACGTTAGCACCCTTTACATAGTTGATGTAACCGTTAGCCTCTGTACCGTACTTAACGCAGTTCTCGTGGATATCATCCATGATGCGGTGGAGGTAGTTGTCAACTTCCTCAGATGTCCAACGGAGACGCTCTGAGTTCTGTGACATCTCAAGACCTGATACTGATACACCACCAGCGTTAGCAGCCTTACCTGGAGCGTAGAGGATCTTAGCGTCCTGGAATACCTTGATAGCCTCTGGAGTTGTAGGCATGTTAGCACCCTCAGAAACAGCGATAACACCGTTTGCTACGAGAGCCTTAGCAGCCTCCTCGTTGATCTCGTTCTGAGTAGCAGATGGGAGAGCGATCTCACAACCCTTCTCGAACCAAGGCTTTGCACCCTCAACGTACTTAGCATTTGGATACTTCTCAGCGTACTCGCGGATACGTCCACGCTCAACGTTCTTGAGCTCCATAACGTAGTCGAGCTTAGCGCGATCGATACCTTCTGGATCGTAGATATAACCGTCAGAATCAGACATTGTCATTGGGATAGCACCGAGCTGGAGGAGCTTCTCACATGTGTACTGAGCAACGTTACCTGCACCAGATACGAGAACCTTCTTACCCTTGATGTCGATGTTACGAGTCTTGAGCATGTTTACGAGGAAGTAAACGTTACCGTAACCTGTAGCCTCAGGACGGATGAGTGAACCACCGAACTCGAGACCCTTACCTGTAAGCATACCAGTGAACTTGTGTGTGAGCTTCTTGTACATACCGAACATGTAACCTACCTCACGGCCACCTACGCCGATATCACCTGCTGGTACGTCCTCGTCAGCACCTACGTGACGATAGAGCTCAGTCATGAATGCCTGGCAGAAACGCATAACCTCAGCGTCAGACTTACCACGTGGAGAGAAGTCAGAACCACCCTTTGCACCACCCATTGGGAGAGTTGTGAGAGAGTTCTTGAATGTCTGCTCGAAAGCAAGGAACTTCAGGATACCGAGGTTTACAGAACGGTGGAAACGGATACCGCCTTTGTAAGGACCAATCACGTTGTTGTGCTGGATACGGTAGCCCATGTTTGTCTGTACGTTGCCCTTGTCGTCAACCCATGATACGCGGAACTCGATTACGCGATCTGGAATACAGAGACGCTCGATGAGGTTAGCGCGCTCAAACTCTGGGTGCTTGTTGTACTCTTCCTCGATTGTTGGAAGTACCTGGCTTACTGCCTGAATGTACTCAGGCTCATTAGGAAATCTCTGCTTGAGATTTTCAACGACTTGCTTTGCGTTCATTTTTGTTTTACTTTTATTTGGTTAAAAAAATATTTAGTCTATCTACTTTACTCTTTACTCTATCTGCTTTACACTTTATTTCATATGCTCCACGAACCAGTTGGTTACCTGTCTCAGCAGGTGATTCCTTGTGTTGCCACCGTGGATGCTATGATTGCGGTTGGTGTAGATAAGTTCCTTGAAATCCTTATCTGCCTGAACCATTGCCTCGCTATACTCGAAAGCGTTCTGTGGATGAACATTGTCGTCTGCAAGACCATGTACGAGAAGTAGTGCTCCGTGCAGGTTGTTTACCCTGTTCTTTGGGTTGATGTCATATCCGGCGCTGTTCTCCTTGGGAGTACGCATATAGCGCTCGGTATAGATGGTGTCGTAGAAACGCCAGTCGGTTGGGGCTGCTATTGCTACTCCGCAGCAGAATACAGGTCTGCCTTCTGACATAGCCATCAGCGTATTGAATCCGCCGAAACTCCATCCCCAGATAGCGATACGATTCTTGTCAACGAATGACTGCTGTCCAAGCCATAGTGCGGTTTCTACCTGATCCTTTGACTCTAGGTCGCCCATTCTCTGGTAGATGCATTTCTCAAAGGCAGTTCCGCGATATCCTGTACCACGTCCGTCAACAGTAACGACGATAAAGCCTTTTTCTGCAAGGAGATAGTCGTACATACCGCCGTTGCCCATAGAACCTATTCCCCAGCTGTTTACAACCTGCTGGCTACCAGGACCAGAGTACTGGTGCATAATGACGGGATATTTCTTTGAAGCGTCGAAGTTTGCTGGCTTTATCATCCAACCTTCAAGTTGTACGCCTTCTGATGTCTTGAATGTGAAGAATTCTTTCTTCGTTACAGGATAATTTCTGAGTTTTGACTTCAGAGTTGCATTGTCTTCCATCACCTTGATATCCTTGCCCTGACCATTGCAGACAGAGAACTTATAAGGTGTATCGGCATCGCTCCATGTCTTGAGGAAGTATTTGAATGTCTCAGAGAACTGGGCTGCGGCTGTTCCTGCTTCAGGAGTAAGGCATTCAAGCTTGCCGTTAGCTTTTGAAACAAACACCTGACGATCCTTTGGAGTAGGAGAGGCTGCCTGGAAATAGACATCGCCAGTCTTTTGGTCAATGCCGTATGTTGCTGTGATATCCTTGTTAGGAAGTGAGATTTCTCTCTTAAGAGTTCCTGTAATTGAATATACGTTGAGGGTTATATTCTCTCCCTTGTCGCAAGGCACGAGGATGTAGTTGTCTGTAACCTTCATGTCGGTATAGGCCTCTTCCTTAACGTATTTGCTTGATTTGTTCTCAACAATCATCTGGCATACGCTACTGCGAGGGTTAGCAGAGTAGATGCGCATATCATCCTGATGGCGGTTGAGTGTTACGAGTAATATGCTATTGGCATCAGAAGTAGGGATGATTCTTGGAATATATCCTTCAGCATCCAATGGGAGTTCAATCTTTCGTGTGACGTGACTCTTGATGTCGTAGCTCCATGCACTTACCTTCGAGTTGTCCTCGCCAGCCTTTGGATATTTATATACGTATTCTCCCGGATATGTGCTTAGTGCGTCGTATGAAGGAGACATGCCCTTGAACAACTGGAGAGGGTATTCTTTTACATTTGCTTCCTCGTACTTTATCCAACAAATCATAGTGCCGTCGGCATTAAAGCACATGCTGTTTGAGGTAGTGAACTCCTCTTCGTTTACCCAATCTGGGATTCCGTTGATTACCTTATTGATTTCTCCGTCCTTTGTTACCTGACTTTCTGCTCCGTCAAAAAGGAGTTTGCTAACCCAGATGTTGTTGTTGCGTACAAAGGCTATCTGATTACCATCGTTGCTCCAGATAGGATTCTGAACGTCGGAGTTGTCGCTAAGCGGACGCATACGCTTGTTGGCGATGTTATACACATAGTATTTTGCGGTTGAAGACCTACGATATACCATCTTTGTCTCGGTCTTGATGAGCATTTTTGTGCCATCAGGTGAGATGATATAGTCGTCGAATGCCTTAACCTTTTCACCAACCGTGTTGTTTATGTCGAAAAGAACGCTTGCCTGCTGACCGTTTTTATAATAGCAAGCTATGATTTTAGTACCGTCGTCAGATATTCTTGAATACGTCTCACCATCAGGCATAGCTTTCATACCACCAACTTTTTTTGCTGCAAAAACGCCTGAGTTGATGTCTTGAATGCTTATCTTTCCCTGAGCTACAACACCCAATGTCGTGGCGAGAAGGAGTGAGCACATAATAAAAAATTTCTTCATTTGACAGTTTTCTACTAATTTTGGTGCAAAGATAATATTTTTTTCGTAAATTTGCAACCAAATATGTACAAAAAGTTATAAAATCATCAAAAATAATGACATTTTTCTTTAAATTCGCATGATTTGCTATAATAAATATGGTGATTGGGTAAGAAAACGTTTCGGATGTAAGGTGCAGAAAATCTCAATAGATGCAGGTTTTTCGTGCCCAAATCGTGATGGAACGATAGGAAGGGGTGGGTGTATATATTGCAATAATGCCACCTTCAATCCAGGTTATTGTACGGATACGGCAGGTCGTGTTTCTCAGGAAGAATATCTTAATTTGTCTGCTGATAATATCAAGGCTCAGTTATTGGCAGGTAAGTCTTTTTTCGCAAGAAAATATCCGGAGATGAAATACATCGCGTATTTCCAGTCATATACCAACACATACGGGAATATCGAGAAGTTGAAGCGAATGTATGAGGCGGCTCTTTCGGTTGAGGATGTAATTGGTATTTCTATTGCCACACGTCCTGATTGTGTGTCGGATGAGTTGCTTGATTATCTTGAGGAACTCTCGCATCGTACCTTCCTTACGATGGAGTATGGGGTGGAGTCGTTTAATGATGATACGCTTCGTATAATAAATCGTGGACATTCATCTGAGTGTAGTGTTAATATTATAAGGAATACGCACGCGCGAGGAATCACGGTTTGTGCACATCTAATTCTGGGTCTTCCGGGAGAGGGTAGGGAGGAAATCTTGCGACAGATAGATATCGTAAACTATTTGCCTATTGATATTCTGAAACTTCATCAGTTGCAGATAACAAAGGGTACTATTCTTGAGCATCGTCCAGATTTGATTGCGCAATGTACATTATTTACTCCGGAAGAGTATATAGATTTGCTCGTTGAGTATATCCGTCGTCTTCGTGATGATATTGTCATTGAGCGTTTTACAAGTCAGTCCCCAGCGGAACTGCTTATCGCACCTCGCTGGGGACTGAAGAATTATGAGTTTACTAATCTCCTGAACAATAGAGTAAGAAGTGAAAAATAAAATGTAAAAAGTATGATTATTACTGACGCTTATAACAATTGCGCCAAGTGTAATCATACTTTCTACTTTTTATTTATTACGTTTTACTTGTCTAGTACCTCGTATTTCGATTGCCTACTCTTATACTCAGGCACAATCTCCTTCATCTTCTTTACGATATCCATGTCATCGTAAGTGAAGCTTAAATGCAGAAGCTCTTCTTCGTTCTTCAGGGCTTCAGCAAACTGGTATTCACGTACAGATGCAACCTTGATCTTCGGGTGGATGGTAGGCTTTGTCTGTTCTGTATCGGTGAGCACCTCCTCGTAGAGCTTCTCTCCGTCACGAAGACCTGTGAACTTGATTTCAACGTTCTTTGCACCGGAGAGGTCAATCATTCTCTGTGCAAGGTCGGCGATACGAACAGGTTTACCCATGTCGAATACGAATATCTCGCCACCGTGTCCCATTGTTCCTGCTTCAAGTACCAATTGACAAGCTTCTGGGATGAGCATGAAGAAACGGATGATGTCTGGATGCGTTACCGTTAGCGGACCGCCATTCTTGAGCTGCTCTCTGAATATAGGTATTACAGAACCGTTAGATCCGAGTACGTTACCGAAGCGTGTGGTGATGAATTGTGTTACACCTAGAGTACCATCGGCTTGCATAAGCTTGTCCTTGATGCTCTCGTAGTTCTCAGGCTTTATGCCGTCCTTAAGTTCCTGCAATGCCTTGTTGAGACTCTGACAATAGATCTCACAGATTCTCTTTGAACATCCCATTACGTTTGTTGGGTTCACCGCCTTGTCGGTAGAGATCATCACAAATTTCTTTGTTCCGTATTTAACTGCCAAGTCGGCAATTACGCGAGTTCCATAGACATTGTTCTGGATAGCCATAGCAGGGTTATCCTCCATCATTGGAACGTGCTTGTATGCTGCTGCATGGAATACGTATTCCGGCTTGTGCTCACTGAAAATCTCTTCCATGTGAGTAGGATTGCTGATGCTGCCTACGATAGTCCATGCCTTGATGTTAGGGAACTTGCGTGCCATCTTCAAACGCACATTGTGCATAGGAGTCTCTGCTTGGTCAATGAGCACCATCTCGGAAGGGTTAGCCTTCGCAACCTGATTAACCATCTCTGAACCGATAGATCCCGCTGCTCCTGTGATGAGTATGCGTTTGCCTTTCAGAAGTTCACTGATGGCATCAAGGTCAACCTCTATCTTGTCGCGAGGAAGCAGGTCTTCAATATCCACTTCATGAAGTTGTTCTTGCTTCATTCCCTGTTCTGGAGTCCATAGTTCAGCCTCGGAAAGCATCAGGATGTGAATCTTGTTCTTGATGAGCTCCTCTACCAACTTTGTATTGTTTCTGAAGTTCTCTGCCTGTAGCGGACTCACAATCATCACGGAAGCATGAGCTTTCTTCATGTGTTCAATGAGGTTCGGACCTATTCTGCGAACCTTGGCACCGAACATATATTTGTCTGCCAAATCACCATTCGGACTTACAAAACCTACTATAGAATACTGTTTTGATGGACTTGACTGGATGGTACTTGCAATAGCCTCTGCTCCTTTTTGTACGCCAAAGATGAAAGCTCGCTTTACTCCTTTATTAAATGTAGATTCGTATATGGCTTTCATCAGTACCCTTACAGACCATTGTCCTGCAATACATAGGCAGAATGTGGTAGTATAGTTCTTCAACCCTGTAGATGCAATGATATAGTCTTTGCTGAAGAACAGGCGTACTGTAAGTATCAATGCAAAGGCAACGACCTGCGCATAGAAAACACGAAGCATATCGGTTGTGCGCATATATCTTACGATACCGCTGTAGGTGTGGAATATTCGCATACCGATGAAGAAGAACACCAACAGACAGCACCATGTGAATACTCGATCCCAGAAGTGGTTTATCAATTCTCGCGGACCTTCGCAAAGGTAGGTACTTACCAATGCTGCTATGATGATAATCAGGAAATCTACACAAATGATACTCCAGTATGGAAGTGCACTTCTGGATATATACCAATAATTTATTTTGTTTATTATTCTATTTAACATAAAATAGGTTTTGATTTTTGATATTTAGGACCCTAATTAAGAATTCTTAAAGGGATACAGGAAAGAGGCTTCGCTTTCCCGGGTGCAAAGGTACTACAAAAATGTGAAAAACCAAAGGAAATGGTTGTTTTTTGCACATTATTGCCCTAAATAGGTGAGTAATGCTTGTTCTTTTACTCTTTTCCCCTTGCTTTTTCTGTTTTATTCCTCCTCCTGTCCTGTTTTGGAGATGTTGTTGTAGCTTCCGTTTTCCTGTTGTTGCTTCTTTTTGTATGTGGTTTGCACTTGCCTACTGGCTTGCGTGAGTATCTGTAATTCTTTCTTCCGTTTCTGATAGGCTTAACGACCTTGTATTCAGGTCCGTCGCCTATGCCTTCAGGAAGTGTGTTCTTGGTGATTTCCTTTTCGAGGAATTCCTCAATCTTCTTGAAGAGCCAGATTTCATCATCGCTGACAAGAGTGTATGCAACGCCGTCACGATCTGCGCGGGCTGTACGGCCTATACGGTGAACATAATCCTCAACATCATGAGGAACGTCATAGTTTATGACCATTTGGATGTCGTCAATGTCAATTCCGCGTGCAACGATATCTGTAGCCACAAGAACATCAAGTTCTCCGCTCTTGAACTTGTACATCACATCGTCACGTTCTGCCTGTGTAAGATCTGAGTGCATGGCTCCGCATACCACTTTCATCTGCTTCAAAGCATGGAATATGTCCTTCACCCTCTGTTTCTTACCGGAGAATATGATGACGCGCTTCAGATTGCCAGCCTTGAATATTGACTTCAGAATGGCATTTTTCTGTGGCTGATAGCAAACGAATGCTGACTGTTGAATCTTTTCGGCAGGCTTGCTTACAGCAATCTTAACCTGAACAGGATTCTTGAGAAGAGTCTTTGCAAGATTCTCAATCTTCTCAGGCATTGTTGCGGAGAACATGATGGTCTGTACCGTAGGCGGGAGTTCCTTGGCGATACTTATGATATCGTCAGAGAAACCCATATCAAGCATTCTGTCTGCTTCGTCAAGGATGAAGAATGAAACGCGTGAGAGATCCACATTCCCCATCTGCATGTGGGATATGAATCGGCCTGGTGTTGCAATAACAACAGGTGCTCCCTGCTTGAGCGACTTCAGTTCCTGATCGTATCTGTTACCATCGTTTCCTCCATAGACGGCCACACTTGAAATACCGTCGAGGTAATAACTGAATCCTTCCATTGCCTGATCTATCTGCTGAGCCAGTTCACGAGTAGGACTCATGATTAGACAATTTATTGAATCCTCAGGGAATGGATGGTCGTGTGGATCAAGTCCGTCATCAAGAAGGGATAGGACGGGCAACAGATATGCAGCCGTCTTTCCTGTGCCAGTCTGAGCCACACCGAGGATGTCGCGTCCTTGGAGTATAGGAGAGATGGTTTGTGCCTGAATGGGCGTACACTCGTCAAAGTGCATGTCGTACAGGGCATCAAGAATGTTGTCGTTTAATTCTGTTTCGTCGAAATACATAGTCTTAATTCGGAGCCTTGCGATAGCAGAAGTATGCAACGAAGGCAAATATTATATTTGGTGCCCAGGCAGCCAACGGCGCTGGCGTGCCGGCATTTATTGCGAATGTTGATGATATGGTCTGGAGCATGATGTATATAAAGCTGAGAGCTAGACCGATACCTAAATACATGCCCATACCTCCCTTGCGCTTACGTGAGGATAGACTTAGGCCTATTATCGTGAGAATGAACGATGCAAAGGAAGAGGCTATACGTTTATGATACTCAACCTGATAGCGTACCACATTTGCCGAACCTCTGTCTATCTGCTTTGAGATGTATTCTTTCAGTTCAGGTGAGGTGAATGTCTCTTGCTGTCCCTTGCTGTAAACGAGGTCTGTTGGCTCCATTGTTATGAGCGTGTCAAGATTCAGTCCACTCGTTATCTTTTCCTTCATGCTTCGCATCTCGCGAATCTTCCAGTTGTAAGCCTTCCAGTGATATTTCTCATCGGCTATGGTGTCGTACTGAATTTCTATAGCCGTCATGTGTGAGATGAGTTTCTTGTTTTCAAACTTATCCAGACAAAAGCCATAGCCGCGCTTCATCTTATTGTCGTAATGCTGTATGTAGGCAATCACTCCCGGACTTACCTGCAACTGAACATTATCTGCAGATGTGTTCTTCTTGTTGTTCTTATAGAGCGACTCGAAGTTCTGCCTTATAACCGTTCCGTGTGGAATGACATACGCGCTTAGATAGTATGACATTATGGATATCAGAACACATGAAAGCATATATGGGCGCATCAATCGCTTGAAACTGACTCCAGCTGCCATTATCGCGATAATCTCCGAGTTTCCCGCCATCTTTGAGGTAAAGAATATAACGGCAATGAAGACGAACAGAGGAGAGAAGAGATTTGCAAAATATGGCACGAAGTTCATGTAGTAGTCAAAGACTATTGCCTTCAAAGGAGCGTGGTATTCCGTGAACTTCGAAAGGTTCTCGTTTACATCAAATACAATTGATATTGATATGATGAGCAATATGGCAAAGAAGTATGTGCCGATGAACTTGCCAATGATGTATCGGTCAAGTCGCCCGGGAAGCATCCTCGTAAAGCCATACCATATCTTCGGATGCTTTACGGTTGCAAATTCCTTGAGCCAGGCAAAAGGCCAGCAGACATAGTGCCATAATTGCTTTATCCAAAGGACAAGCATCTTTAGGCAACGGAATATCCATGAGCCTTTTATCTTTCGCTTTATTCTTCTTAAACTAAGTTTAGCCATTATCTTCTTCTCATCATATTCTCAACCACAGAGTTCTTCCACTTCGTGAAATCGCCCTGTTCGATATGCTTCCTCGCATCTGTTATGAGACGTAGGTAGAATGCCAGATTATGTATACTGGCAATCTGAAGCGCGAGATACTCCTGTGCCTTGAACAAATGGTGGAGATATGCCTTTGTTGTCACGACATCAATATCGCAACCCTCTGTGTCAATCGGTGTGAAATCGTCCTCCCATTTCTTGTTGCGCATATTCATCGTGCCTTCGTATGTGAAGAGAAGGGCATTTCGACCATTACGAGTTGGCATAACGCAATCGAACATATCCACGCCACGCTCAATAGCCTCAAGGATATTCCAAGGAGTTCCCACACCCATAAGGTATCGAGGCTTGTCCTTGGGGAGAATCTCATTTACGACCTCAATCATCTCGTACATCACCTCCGTAGGCTCGCCAACGGCAAGACCGCCAATGGCATTTGCATCTGCTCCCTTGTCAGAAATGTACTTTGCTGATTCCCTGCGAAGCTCGGGATACTTGCATCCCTGAACAATTGGCATCAAGGTCTGATTATATCCATAGAGGGGTTCAGTCTCGTTGAAACGCTTCCAACAGCGATCCAGCCACCTGTGAGTCATCTGCATAGATTTCTTGGCATAGTTGAAATCTGCCTCGCCCGGAGCACATTCGTCGAATGCCATCATGATATCTGCACCTATCACGCGCTCTGTGTCCATCACGTTCTCTGGGGTGAAGAAATGCTTGCTTCCGTCAATATGTGAACGGAACTCGCAACCTTCCTCCTTGAGCTTTCGGATGCCTGTAAGAGAGAATACCTGAAAACCGCCGCTATCTGTAAGAATAGGGCGCTCCCATCCAATGAACTTATGCAGACCGCCTGCTTTCTTGAGGATGTCAAGTCCCGGACGAAGATATAAATGATATGTGTTGCCGAGAATTATCTGGGCAAGAACCTGCTTGCGAAGTTCCTCAAAATGAACCGCCTTTACAGATCCTACAGTTCCCACAGGCATAAAGATAGGGGTCTTTATCTGTCCGTGGTCGGTTGTGATGATACCTGCTCGGGCATCTGAATATGGATCTGTATGTTGTAATTCGAATGTCATTATTCTTTCTTCGGTTCTTTTTCTTCTGTGATAGTCAGGTCTATGGCATCTTTTACTTTCTCATCGGTCAAGGCGTATGCCCAAACGTCCTGAACATCCTTGACATAATGGAAATTCACACCCTTGCGATAAATCTCAGGAATCTCGTTGATGTCCTTCTCGTTAGCCTCGCAGAGCATGATGTCGGTAATGCCTGCACGCTTTGCGGCAAGAATCTTCTCCTTGATGCCGCCTACTGGCAAAACCTTTCCGCGAAGTGTTATCTCGCCTGTCATAGCTATGTTCTTGCGAACCTTGCGCTGGGTAAGGGCTGAAGCTATGGATGTCGCGATTGTGATACCTGCCGAAGGACCGTCCTTTGGCGTTGCGCCCTCTGGAACGTGGATGTGGATATTCCAATTGTCGAATATTCTGTAGTCGATATTCAGGGTGTCAGCATGAGACTTCACGTATTCAAGTGCGATAGTGGCACTCTCCTTCATCACGTCTCCAAGATTACCCGTCAAGGTCAGTTTGCCTGCCTTGCCTTTTGAGAGCGATGTCTCGATGAAGAGAATCTCACCACCTACACTTGTCCAAGCCAATCCTGTAACTACGCCTGCATAGTCATTTCCCTGATAGATATCACGATAGAAAGGCGGATTGCCAAGCAATTCCACAACCTTCTCTTCGTCAATCTGTCCCATAGGATATTCCTCGTCCTTGGCATATTTATAGGCAATCTTACGCATGAGCTTGCCAATCTGCTTTTCCAGTTGACGCACACCACTTTCGCGTGTGTAGCGCTCAATAATCATCTCGATAGCCGACTTCTTGAACTTTAGCGCACCCTTTGGCAGACCGTTAGCCTCGATTTCCTTCTTTACAAGATGACGTTTTGCTATCTCGATCTTTTCCTCCGTGATATAGCCGCTAACCTCTATCATCTCCATACGGTCACGCAAAGGTCCCGGAATGTTGCTGATATCGTTGGCTGTTGCTATGAACATCACGTTTGAGAGGTCATAGTCCATATCAAGATAGTTGTCGTGGAAAGCGTTGTTCTGCTCCGGGTCGAGAACCTCAAGCAAGGCTGATGCCGGATCTCCCTGATGGGTGTTCTGCGTTACCTTGTCTATCTCGTCGAGAATAAACACCGGATTTGAACTGCCGGCTTTCTGAATGCCCTTGATGATACGGCCAGGCATAGCACCAATGTATGTCTTGCGATGGCCGCGAATCTCTGACTCGTCATGAAGACCGCCAAGCGAAATCCTGACATACTTACGCTGAAGAGAATCAGCAATACTCTTTCCGAGACTCGTCTTACCCACTCCCGGAGGGCCGTAGAGACAGAGAATAGGCGATTTCAGATTGCCTCTGAGCTTCAAAACTGATATGTATTCAAGTATGCGCTCCTTGACCTTCTCCATACCATAGTGGTCTTGGTCAAGTTTCTTCTCTGCACGTGCGAGATTGAGATTGTCCTCTGTGCGGTAATCCCAAGGCAAGGCGAGAATCTGCTGAAGATAGGTGAGCTGTATGTTGTAGTCAGGACTCTGCGGCTGAATGGCGTCAAGTTTGTTGAGCTCTTCCTCAAAAGCCGTTTTTGTCTCGTTGCTCCATATCTTTTCTGCTGCCTGACGCATCAGTTTCTTGCGTTCTGCGCTCTGACCGTCTCCTCCAAGTTCCTTGCGTATGTTATTTATCTGCTGTCGCAGGAAGTATTCCTTCTGCTCCTCGTTGATTTTCTCCTCTGTACGGTGACGTATGCTGTTCTTGAGCTCAAGCAATTGCAGTTCGCGATTGAGTAAACCAAGCAACTGGAATGCACGTAGCTTCATGGAAGGCATACCAAGAAGCTTTGCCTTTTCGTCGATGGAGAAAGGCAGGTTTGTGCACATGAAGTTGATGCACAGAATCTCGTTTGATATGTTTGTCACGGCAAACTGAGCCTCGTTTGGCAGGTCCTCGTTGTTCTGAACGTATTCCAAGGCCTTCTTCTTCACGTCGTCAATAGCCATCTTGTACTCGGTGTCGTTCTTCTCCGGCATCTGCTCCTTTGCTGTTGTGAGCTCGCCCATGAGGAAAGGAGTCTTCTTCGTGATGCTTTCAAGATGACATCTTGAGAGTGCCTGAATAACGATGGTTACGTTGCTGCCCATTCCCGGAATGTCGAATATCTTGACGAGCTTGCCGAATACTCCATACTCGTACAAGTCCTCCAGTTCAGGTTCGTCAACATTCGGGTCTTTCTGGCAAATGACGGCAAATGCCAGATCGGGCTTCTTCTTGAGCCTTTTAACCAATGCCAGAGTTGATTCCCTTGTGACCATTATCGGGGTCAGTACGCCTGGATGCAATACAATATTGCGGGTAGCAATGATTGGCATCTCGCCATCATGGCTTACCTCAAAGAGTGAATCAATATCCCCATCAAAATCGGCAACCATCTGAAATCCTGTTCCCTGGTTGCCTCCAGTCATAAATATCTCGTTGTTCATTTATAGTCTTGAAAAATCGCATGCAAAGGTAGCAAAAAAAAATGACATTTCATCATTTTCCACATTATTTAATGTAAAGAAGTGTGAAAAACACGCGATGTCTTTAGAAAAATCAAGTCTTCAGCCAGTCGTAACAGCAGGTAACTCCGTTGTGGTTCCGTTGTAAGTCCGTAGTAACTCCCTTGTTCCTTCTAACCTTGTCATAACGAAGTAAGAGCCTTGTTGAAACGTCGTCAATGGTTAACTACTGTTAATTCTTTTGCGGAAATTTGGTGCTTTCAAACAAAATAAATACCTTTGCAAAGTGATATCAAAGTGATATCATTATACAACTATAAAAATTTAGATTACTATATGGAAGAAAACAAGACAAAAGAGTTTGAGTTCTTTGGTGGCTCGCTCAACGGATTTTTGATGTGTGCTATTGCATTAATCCTTTGGGGATGTGCGATTTTTAGTTTGGTGTCAGGCATTATTGCTGCTGATGCAGATCGCTCTTGTGCGAGTTGGTTTGTTACTTTCGTCGTACTTGTGATATTTGCTATTCTCTGCTCTTGCGGCTTCACTATGCTTGAGCCTAATGAGGCTAAGGTTATGACGTTCTTCGGCAGATACGTCGGAACTTTCCGCAAGACGGGTTTCTACTGGATAAATCCTTTCATGTCGGCAAAGAATGTAAGCCTTCGTGCCCGTAACCTTAATGCCGATCCTATCAAGGTGAATGACAAGGCTGGTAATCCTGTCCTTATCGGACTTGTTCTTGTTTGGCGACTCAAGGATACCTATAAGGCTATTTTTGATATTGATACTGATGTTTCTGCAAATGCTCAGGTGGGTAATGCTGCTGGTGCTCGTATGGCTAAGTTTGAGCATTTTGTGGCTGTTCAGAGTGATTCTGCCCTTCGTGAGGTTGCCGGAATGTATGCTTATGATGATGAGAATCCAAACTCTCAGGAAGTAACTCTTCGTGATGGTAGTAACGAGGTTAATGAGGTCTTGACTGCTAAGCTCAACGAAAGACTTCAAATGGCTGGTCTTGAGGTGATTGAGGCTCGCATCAATTATCTTGCATACGCTCCAGAGATTGCGGCTGTAATGCTTCGTCGTCAACAGGCAGCTGCTATCATTACTGCTCGTGAGAAGATAGTTGATGGTGCTGTTAGTATGGTTAAGCTCGCTCTTGACAAACTTGCTGATGAGGATATCGTTGACCTTGATGAAGAAAAGAAAGCTGCTATGGTCAGCAATCTGCTCGTGGTTCTTTGTGCTGATGAGCCTGCTCAGCCAGTTATCAATAGCGGTACTCTCAACCATTAAGTCTCGCACAAGGTGATATGGAAATAATTTTCACTTCTTTTTTCGCGGTTCTTTTTCTTGCTATTGGAATATTCATTCTTATTGGTAAGGGCGACCGTTTTGTTAAGCCCCTGAACAGACCTGGTGCTGAAAGATATAACGTTAAGCGAGTGCGATTGATACACGCTCTCATGATGTTTTCTGGCGCTATGTGTTTCGTTTCGTTCGCAGTCTTTATGCAAAACGTAAGACTTGTTCAGATTTTGGGTGGCGTGTTTATTTTCGTTGCAGCCATTCTTGTTGTCCTTCAATATACTTGGGCAAAGAATAGGTGATTTTAACTCTTTTGACTAATGACTGTTTTTCTCGTTATATCGGCTGTCATATTGCTGCTTGTTGTGGATGCTCTCATACTTGCTGGCAAATTGGATTTCCTCATGGGGAGATCTTTAAAACTGGAGGTGTATGGCAGTCTGCCACGACTTAGAGTGATAACGGCACTTTCTATGTTTCTAACGGCTATACCTCTCATCTTGCTACTTACTTGTGAACCAGACTCTCTGATTATGAAGAATGCTAGTGTTTTGTTCGGTTTAGTGTCTTCCTTATTGGGGGTATTGGGTGGTATTTGGGTAAGAAAGAAGGGTAGGGCGAATGAGATGAATCCTATTTTCGTGTCAAGAATGATGCAGAATGAGAAATATAATGTTTCTCGCGTGAGCTTTCTTATGGCTGCTTGGACGCTTGTTGCAGGATTTGGATATATTTCCGTTTATTTCTTTTGCAATAATACTCTCTTTTGGAAGATTTACTTTGCAATACTTGTACTGGTAAGTGTCGCTCTTTTTGTACTTCAGTATACTTGGGCAAGGAAATCGTAATATTGTAATATTGTAATTTGTAATTGTTTCTTTCATGGCAAAGACCAAGAACTTTATTCTCCGACTTGATGAGGAGATGATGAATGCCATTGAGGCATGGGCGGCTGATGAATTCCGTTCAACCAATGGTCAGCTTCAGTGGATTATATCTGAGGCCTTGAAGAAGTCTGGCCGTATGAAAAAGAAGAAAAAGAAAGAAACTCAAGAAAATACCGATAACGAAAAATGAAGAAACTATTAATTGTTGTATCAATTTTCTGCTCTCTTGTGGCTAATGCACAAGAGGGCAGATGGAGGGGTGAATTGAATTTGCCAGGTATGAAACTTCCTATTGTGTTCAACTTCTCTTCGGAAGGTTGCACGATGGATTCTCCAAGTCAAGGGGCGGTTGGTATAAAGACCGACTGGACACGTAGCGAGAATAGAGGTGTGAAGATCTCTATTCCGACTATTGGCGGAAGCTATGAAGGAAGACTCGAAGGCAAGGAGATTAAGGGCGTGTTCAAGCAAATGGGGATGTCTTTTCCGCTGAATCTGACAGAAACCAGACTCAACCGTCCTCAGACACCAGTAGCGCCTTTTCCTTATACTACCGAGGAGGTGAAATTCAAGAATGGCGATATCGAACTTAATGGTACTTTGACTCTTCCGGCTGGTTTCTCTAAGAAAACGCCTGTCCTTGTGATGGTTACGGGTAGCGGACAGCAGAATCGAGATGAGGAATTGTTTGAGCATAAGCCTTTTGCTGTTATTGCAGATGCTTTTGCAAGAAAGGGTATTGCGACTTTGCGTTATGATGATCGTTTCTTTGGAGATAAGTCGAAGGATTTCGGTAAATTCACCACTTATGACTTTAAGGAAGATGCCCTTGCTGCTATCAATCTTCTTCGTGGCAGATTTGATAATGTAGGGGTGCTTGGGCATAGTGACGGAGGTACTATAGCCTTGATGCTTGCTGCTGAGGGCAAGGTTGATTTTGCTGTTTCTATGGCAGGAGTTGGTGGTTCTGGAAAAGAGAATCTCCTCCTGCAGAATAAGATGATTCTGAAGAGTATGGGGCATTCGGATGATGTGCTGATTACGTATTGCGATGTGCTTGGAAAGATGTTCGACGAAATGGCAAATGGCAGGCAGCCAAAGGGTGTTGATATCCCTGAATCCTTGCCAATGGAGCTAAAGACCAATCTCCAGACTATAATGTCTCAGCCGTTAGTTCCTTATATCTGTACTTCTTTGTCCATTGATATGAGCAAGTCTTTGGCTAAGATTAAATGTCCTGTTCTTGCTATTAACGGAAAGCTTGATTTGCAGGTTGAACCAACCTATAATCTTGGTGTGTTAGAAAAAGGACTGACAAATTGTAAACATAAAGTTGTCGCCTTTGATGGCTTGAATCATTTGTTTCAACATTGTAAGACTGGTTCTCCTACGGAATATTCGGAGATAGAAGAAACAATATCTCCAGAAGTGCTTGATGTGATGATTGATTGGATTAGGCAACAATAGTTTTATTCGCTAAGTCTCATACGCTCCGCAAGTCCTTTCGGTTGCGGACTAAACCTTTCCGAATTATTCACGTCTATAATAAAAAAGATAACTTTTTATAAACTAAAAACCTAAAAAATTATGAGAACAAGATTTATTCTATCGTTTATTGCTGCTCTTTTTATGCAGTTCACAACCGTTAGTGCTGATAACTATACTGACGGACTTATGAAACTCATGAATAGCGATGCTATGGGGCTTTATACAAAGTCGTTTGAGCAGATGTCGCAGATGCCAAATGTTAATGCCGGTTATATCCAGGGACAGTTCAAGACTGATGTTGTGGAGTGGTTGGCAGGACACTACCGTAAGAATATGTCAGAGAAGGAATTTGGTGATATGATTTCTTTCTTCATGCAACCAGAGGTACTGGCTATTCAGAAAAAGTTTGTTTCTGCTGCGGCTTCAAGTCAGGGACAGGAAGCTATACAGTCTTTAATGCCTCAGATGCAGGCTCTTATGACAGGCGGAACACCAGAGGATTTGAAGGAACCTAATTGTGATCCACAGTTGAAGAAGGAAATTCTCCATTGGCTGGAGATTAATAATATGGAAGGAATCATGAAGGCATCTATGAATTGTGCTAAAGGCATTGCTGCAGATCATATGCCAGAGGGCATACCTGCTGATCAGATGGAGATGATGGCAAAGATGATGGATGGTATGTTCTCTTTCATGGAGAAAAATATGAACACGCTTGTCCTGACCGCTTTGGTAGGGAAGGTTGACCTTAAGGATGTGCAGACTCTTAATGCTATTGAGAAAAAGCCATTTTTCGCAAGCTATAAGAAGACAAATGCTTCTTTGACAAACGATTTTTCAACTTTTATAAATAAGGTTGTAGCTGGCATGAAGAAATAATAAGGGTAAAGTGGAAAGTGTAAAGTAACATCCCTACCTTACCTATCCTCATGGTAGGTAAGGTAGGGATCATTTTAAGCCAGTATTCCACGGAGAGAGAATAGTACTTGTTCTGCTCAATATGTTGAGTATGAACTTATTACACACCTTGCACGAAAAATAACGTAGCCATATTATCATTGTTTCAGCTATACATACCTACCTACCCAAGGTAGGTATGTGAGTATATAGAAGTAGAATAAAAATTATATCATTATTATATATATATATATATTCCTAACAATTACTGTGCTATTTTTCATATTGAGATTACATACACTTACCTACCTTGGGTAGGTAGGTATGTGAGGGGGGTGAACGAGGTATCTGCTTGTATATCTGCAAGTTATGTGCATATTGTCAAACCTACCTAACCTAGGGTAGGTGAAGATAGGTAAAAGTAGTGATTTTCGCCCCGAATTGCCTTCGTCGTACCTTCGATATGCCTCAACACTGCCTCCGTTTCAAAAGCCCCAAACGCACAAATCCCTTGTGTTTATAGCGAATTATTAGCGGATTTATAGCGGAGTGAGTGCGAAGGTGGAGGTAATAATAAACCTACCCTTTCTTGTGCTGGGACAATAAGTAGAGAGTGTAAAATAAAAAGGTGAAAAGTGTATTTGCGCATTTCACCTTTTGTTTTTGCTTTTATGGTAAAATTATAATTGCGAATAATAAAATATAGATGAATATTTATGTTAATAACGCTAAAAATAGACGATAAAAATTAACATTTAGTTCTCTTGTTTCGGAAATCTTAGTATTTTTGCATTCGGGAAATCAAAGAACGTGCGCCAGCCTTTAGGGCTGACACGCACTTTTCCATTCATGCGAGGATGCTTCGCACGTTGTCAAAAAATTAGAAAGAATAGATGAAGAAATCAACTATATGGCTCGTTGCCGTTGTCATGGGACTCTCATTCGTAGGTCTTCTGTATTTGCAGATTTCATATATCGAGGAGATGACCAAGATGAAGCGAGAGCAATTCAATGAATCTGTCAACCGAGCCTTGTATCAGGCTTCACGTAATCTCGAGATGAACGAGACGCTCAGATACTTGGAGAAGGATGTTAATGCTACAGAACGTCGCGCTATCAAGTTTGATTCCGTGTCAAGTGTAGGCGGTAAGTTGAACGCTGGTATTCAGCAGTCGCATCAATATGCGGTGGCAGGAGAAGACGGTACGATATACTCATCCTTTGAGTTGAAGACCATAACCTTGAAGCCTTCAAAGGTGCCAAAGGCTATGATACTCCATTCTGATAAGGAAAGTTCAATTTCTGAGGCTGCAAAGTCTATGCAGGAGATTATCCGAAACAGATATGTATATCAGAGGGCGTTGCTTGATGAGGTGGTATATAACATTCTCTATACTGCATCTGACAAGCCATTGAAGGAGAGGATAAACTTCAAGATGCTCGATCAGGATATACGAGCAGAGCTTCTAAACAATGGTATCTCTATTCCTTATCATTTTTCAGTCAACACAAGTGATGGTAGAGAGGTCTATCGTTGTCCTGACTACACGGATGAAGGTGAGGAGAATACCTATACGCAGGTTCTTTTCCGTAATGATCCGCACTCGAAGATGGGTGTTGTGAACATCCACTTCCCTGATATGTCGAGCTATATCTTCTCAAGTGTGAAGTTCATGATACCGGCACTTATCTTTACAGGTGTGCTGCTTATCACTTTCATCTTCACTATCGTGGTTATCTTCCGTCAGAAACGATTCTCTGAGATGCGTAACGACTTCATCAACAACATGACGCATGAGTTCAAGACTCCGATATCCAGTATATCACTTGCTGCTCAGATGCTGAAGGATGATACCATAACAAAGTCGCCAACTATGCTCTCGCATCTGTCTGGTGTTATCGTTGATGAGACAAAGCGCTTGCGATTCCAGGTTGAGAAGGTTTTGCAGATGTCAATGTTCGACCACAAGAAGGTTACATTCAAGAAGCGCGACCTTGAACTCAACGAACTTGTAGAGGGCGTTATCAATACGTTCACCCTCAAGGTTGAGGCTTCAGGAGGAAAGATAGACAGTAGTTTGGCAGCAACGAGTTCAAAGGTATATGTTGATGAGATGCACCTCACGAATGTGGTGTTCAATCTTATGGACAATGCCGTTAAGTACAAGAAAGAGGATGTGGATATTCATCTGAATGTTCGTACATGGAATGATGCCACACATGTATATCTCTCTATTGCCGATAATGGTATTGGTATCAAGAAGGAGAATCTGAAGAAGATCTTCGAGAAATTCTATCGTGTTCACACTGGTAACCGACATGATGTAAAGGGCTTCGGACTTGGTCTTGCCTATGTCAAGCAGATTGTGGATCTCCATAAGGGTACTATCCATGCAGAGTCTGAGATTGGCAAGGGAACAAAGTTCATCATTAAGTTGCCGTTGTGCTAGAAAGTGAAAAGTGTAAAGAGTAAAGTATAAAGTGGAACTGCGAAGCTGATGAGCTTTGCGAATAAAGAATAAAGAAACAAAATATAAAAATAATAACTATTATGGAAGAAAATGTAAAAATTCTGCTTTGCGAGGATGATGAGAACCTCGGTATGTTGCTTCGTGAGTATCTTCAGGCTAAGGGCTTCACAACAGAGCTCTGCCCTGATGGTGAGGCTGGTTTCCGCGCTTTCCAGCGTGACAAGTTTGATATCTGCGTCCTCGACGTTATGATGCCTAAGAAGGATGGTTTCACACTTGCTTCTGATATCCGTCAGAGTAATCTTGAGATTCCTATCATCTTCCTTACTGCCAAGCAGTTGAAGGAGGATATTCTTGAAGGTTTCAAGATCGGTGCAGACGACTATATCACAAAGCCATTCTCAATGGAAGAGCTTGTATTCCGTATAGAGGCAATCCTTCGTCGTGTTCGTGGAAAGAAGACAAAGGAGAGCACAGTATATCAGCTCGGCCGCTTCGTTTTCGATACACAGAAGCAGCTCCTTACCAATGGCGATAAGATGGTTAAGCTCACAACCAAGGAGAACGAACTTCTCTCTCTGCTTTGCAGTCATGCCAACGAGATCCTCCAGCGTGATTTCGCCTTGAAGACCATCTGGATTGATGATAACTACTTCAATGCACGTTCTATGGATGTTTACATCACAAAGCTTCGTAAGCACCTCAAGGATGATGACCAGATTGAGATCATCAACATCCACGGTAAGGGCTATAAGCTCATAGTTCCAGGAGAAGAATAGGCCCACCCAGGCCCTCCCAAAGGGAGGGATGCGATATACGTTCTTTCGCAAAAAAGTGGGACATCATTACTATAAAAACATCCTTCCCTTTGGGAAGGCTTGGTTAGGCTTTTAGTTTCCAGTACACGCTCTGTGTCACGCCTCTTGCCGTAAGGTAAAGAATGAAGGCGAGCCACAGGGCGTGATTGTGTAATGTGGTTTCGAGAGAGAAATATGTAATGAAGAACACAATAGCAGCTACGAATGTTCCTGATAGCATTCCTTTTGTCATGGTCATGCCTATAAACACACCGTCCCATACAAATGCCACCATTCCAGAAATCGGTATCAGTATTGCCCAGAAGATGTATTCTTCGGATGCTGAGATAACGCTTTCCTCGTTTGTGAGAAGGCGTAGGAAGTCAAGTCCGCCAACTCCATATACGATGGAATAGATAGCTGTCAGTCCCATACTCCAATAGAAAACCTTTCTTATCGTTTCCTTTAGAGAATAATTGTCGCCAGCACCATAGAAACGGCCGCAAAGTGCCTCGGCGGCATATGCAAATCCGTCCATTATGTATGAGTAGAGAATGAATAGTTGCATAAGTAGGGTGTTGACGGCAAGAATAATCTCTCCACCTTTCGCACCTGCCACTACAAAGTACAGATTTACAGATACTAAGAATAATGTGCGAAGGAAAATATCCCTGTTCACCGTGAAGAAAGACTTCATTGCCGATGACTCGAAAATGCACGATAATGATACACGTGAATTGCCATCCGAAGGAATCTCCCTTCTCTTTCTCAGAAAGAAGAAACATCCCATGAAGAAACCAGCCCATTGTGCTATCAGCGTTCCTGATGCAACACCTTCAATCTTCATTCCGAGACAATACACCAATAACAGAGATACAAGTATGTTCACCACATTCTGTGTGATGGAAATGATCATCGGAATCTTTGTGTTCTGCATACCTACAAACCATCCGTTTAAGGCAAAGAGACCGAGACTTGCCGGTGCTCCCCAGATGCAGATATAGCAGTATGAATACACAAGTTGGGTGACATTCTCATCAGGAGCAATAAACCACATAACGAGATGGAGTAGGGGATACTGCAAAATGATGATAGCCAGTCCGATAAGTGAGGATATACAGATTGCCCTAAGTCCTGTAAGGTCAGCCTCTCCGAAGTCCTTTCTGCCGTATGCCTGAGCCGTCATTCCGCCTGTTCCCATTCTAAGAAATGCGAAGAGCCAGTACATGATGTTGAAAATCATAGAACCTACGGCAATAGCGCCTATATAGCGTGCCTCTCCCATGTGCCCTGTTATGGCTGTATCTACAAGACCGAGTAACGGCACGGTTATGTTAGATACAATGGATGGGAGGGCGAGATTGATGATTTTGCGATGCATTTGATTGTATGTTGGGTGATAGGTGCTAGGTGATAGCGACTGCAAAATTACTATATTTATGCTAAAAACTGGACTTTAATATTATAAATATTAGGAAATTGGGGAATTTATTTTGTTTAATCAAGAATATTTGCTAATTTTGCACCTTAAAATCATAAAGTTGTAAATCGTAAATAAAAAAATAGTAAATCTCAATGATGACAGCAAACGAAATCCGTGACTCGTTCAAGAAATTCTTCGAACAGAAAGGACATGCCATCGTGCCAAGTGCACCAATGGTGATTAAAGATGACCCAACACTTATGTTTACCAATGCTGGTATGAACCAGTGGAAGGATGTAATCCTCGGTACACGCGACCCAGAGCCACGCCGCCGTGCGGACTCTCAGAAGTGCCTCCGTGTTAGTGGTAAGCACAACGACCTCGAGGAGGTTGGACACGATACATATCACCATACAATGTTCGAGATGCTCGGCAACTGGTCTTTCGGTGACTACTTCAAGGAAGGTGCTATTGATATGGCGTGGGAGTATCTTGTTGATGTTCTCAAACTTGATCCTGCTGACCTCTACGTTACTATCTTTGAGGGTGATGATAGCGAAGGTCTTGCACGCGATGAGGAGGCTTACGGCTACTGGCTCAAGCATGTTCCTGCTGATCACATCATCAATGGTAACAAGCACGATAACTTCTGGGAGATGGGCGATACAGGTCCTTGTGGTCCTTGCTCCGAGATTCACCTCGACTCTCGTACACCAGAAGAGAAGGCAAAGGTTCCTGGACGTGAGCTCGTCAATAAGGACGATCCACAGGTTATCGAGATATGGAATATCGTATTCATGCAGTTCGAGCGTAAGGCTGACGGTCACCTCGAACCACTTGGTATGAATGTAATCGATACTGGTATGGGCTTCGAGCGTCTTGTTCGTGCTCTTCAAGGCAAGCATTCTAACTATGATACAGACGTATTCCAGCCTATCATCAAGGAGATAGAGCGTCTCTCTGGCAAGAAATATGGTGCTGCAGAGGAAACAGATGTGGCAATGCGTGTAATCGCTGACCACCTCCGTGCAGTAGCATTCTCTATCGCTGACGGTCAGCTTCCGGGCAATGCAAAGGCAGGCTATGTCATCCGTCGTATCCTTCGCCGTGCTGTTCGATATGCATATACATTCCTCGATCAGAAGGAAGCATTCGTATATAAGCTCCTCCCAGTTCTTATTCAGGAGATGGGACCATCTTACCCAGAGCTCCCAGGACAGCGTGAGCTTATCGGTAAGGTAATCAAGGAAGAGGAAGATTCATTCCTCCGCACTCTCGACAAGGGTATTTCTATGCTCTCTGATGCTATCGAGGCTCTCAAGGCAGAGAAGAAGAACGTGCTCGACGGTACTCAGGCATTCCGTCTGTTTGATACCTACGGTTTCCCTCTCGATCTTACCGAACTTATCTGCCGTGAGCAGGGCGTAAGCGTTGATGAGGCTAAGTTCAATGAGGAGATGGAGGCTCAGAAGGCACGTGCTCGTAATGCTGCACAGGTAGAAAACTCCGACTGGGTAGAACTCAAGCCAGGCGAGCAGCAGTTCGTTGGATATGACTACACCGAGTATGAGTGTGAGATACTCCGCTACCGTAAGGTGACTGTCAAGAAGGCTACATATTTCGAGATTGTACTCTCTGCAACTCCATTCTATGGTGAGATGGGTGGTCAGGTAGGCGACAAGGGTGTCCTTGTTTCTGAGAACGAGACCGTCAACATCATCGACACACGTCGTGAGAATGGCCAGAGCGTTCATATCGTAAAGGAGATGCCAAAGGATCCTACGGCTCCATTCATGGCTTGCGTTGATACAGACCTTCGTAATGCAAGTGCTGCCAACCACACAGCAACCCACCTTCTCGACTATGCTTTGAAGCAGGTTCTCGGTGATCATGTTGAGCAGAAGGGCTCTTTCGTAAGTCCTGATACTCTCCGTTTCGATTTCTCTCATTTCGAGAAGGTAACCGATGAGCAGCTTCGCGAGGTTTCACGCATCGTGAACTCAATGATTCGTGAGGACATTCCACTTGACGAACATCGCGACACTCCACTTGAGGAGGCAAAGAAGCTCGGTGCTATCGCCCTCTTTGGAGAGAAGTATGGCGACAAGGTTCGTGTTGTTCGTTTCGGACCTTCTTGCGAGTTCTGTGGTGGTATTCACGCAAACAGCACAGGCCGTATCGGTATGTTCAAGATTGTTTCTGAGAGTAGCGTAGCTGCCGGCATCCGTCGTATTGAGGCTGTAACAGGCAAGCAATGCGAGGAAATGCTTTATGCTATGGAAGATACTGCAAAGGCTATCGGCAATATGTTCAATAATGCCAAGGATCTTCAGGGTGCTATTGCTAAGTTCATCGATGAGCACGAGGACTTGAAGAAGGAAGTTGAGGCAATGAAGGCACAGGCTGCTGCACGTATCAAGGCTAAGCTCCTTGAGCAGGTACAGAATGTCAATGGTGTCAATGTCATCAAGGCTGTTGTTCCTGCTGATGCACAGCAATGTAAGGATATCGTATTCCAGATTCGTGAGGCTATGCCAGGCTCACTCGTATGTGCTCTCGGCACAAAGGTAGGTGGTAAGCCAAGCATCACGGTAATGCTTTCCGACGATATGGTTAAGGATCACAACCTCAACGCTGGTAAGATTGTGCGCGAGGCTGCCAAGCTCATTCAGGGTGGTGGTGGCGGTCAGCCTTTCTTCGCTACTGCTGGTGGTAAGAATCCTGACGGCATCTCTGCAGCTCTCGACAAGGCTGTAGAACTCTGCGAACTATAATAAGTGAATAGTGAAAAGTGAATAGAGAATAATACTTAATACTGGTGGACACCATTATGGGTTTTCTCTATAATCGTGATAGCAGTATTTTTCACTAAGTATTATTCACTATTCACTATTCGTTATTCACTCTAAAACTCTCCCCCAATATGTCTGAGAAAAACTTAAAGGTATATTACACCATCAAAGATGTGGCAGAGATTGTTGGTGTAACGGAGCCTACTCTTAGGTTCTGGGAAACAGAGTTTCCTCATATCAAGCCAAAGACAACTGCCAACAAGGTTCGTCAGTACACCATGAAGGAGATAGATGATATCAAGGTCATCTATAACCTCATCAGAGTACGTGGCTTCAAGATTGCTGCGGCAAAGAAAATGCTGCATGCCAATCGTTCTGGTGTTGACAGAACAGATAAGGTGCTTCGCAAGCTGCAGGACGTGAAGACTGAACTTACAGCTTTGAAAGCACAGCTTGATATCATAGTATAGGGCATTGCCAACAGATATTATTAAAACGCAAAGACGCGGAGACGCAAAGTTTATTATTGGATTTCTTTGCTCAGCGTCTTAGTGCCTTTGTGTTTAAAAACAATAAACTTTATAGTGAAAAGGGCTCTTGTCTCTCTTGCTATGGGCACTTTTGGACTTGGCATTACCGAGTTCGTCATGATGGCTATCTTGCCTAACGTGGCAAGCGATTTCTCTGTGTCCATCCCTGTAGCCGGACATCTTATTTCCGCTTATGCTCTTGGTGTGTGTGTAGGAGCTCCGATGCTGTTGATGCTCGGGCGCACATGGCCGTTGAAGCGTATCATTCTCATGCTTTGCTGCATCTTCGTCTCTGCCTCTGCATTGATGGCGGCAAGTCCTTCGTATGCCGTTTTTCTTCTGGCACGCTTCTGTGCCGGACTTCCTCACGGTGCCTATTTCGGAGTTACGAGTATTGTTGCCGACAGGATCTCTCCCGATGGGAAATCGGCTTTTGCTGTGGCTGTCGTGAGTGTCGGTATGGCGATAGCCAATCTTATAGGCATACCTCTCGGCACATGGCTTACTGGTATCCTGTCATGGCGACTGGTCTTCATCTTCTCGTGCGTATGGGGCATAGCCACTCTGCTTGCCATCTGGAGGTTCGTACCTTCCATACCTCCGCTTCCCAATATTGGTTTCAAGGGCACATTCCGTTTCCTAAAACACCTCGCACCGTGGCTCGTCATCTTGGGAACATTGTTTGGTAATTGCGGAGTTTTCTGTTATTACAGTTATATCGCACCTCTCCTAACCAATATGTCGGGCATCCCTGCTGAGATGATGACCTTCATGATGGTACTTGCAGGAGCAGGTATGGTGGCAGGCAATCTGTCAGGAGGAAAGATATCCGACAAGGCAGGTCCCGGTCACATGGGCAGATATGGAGTGATGACGATGTTCCTGATGCTTGCCCTCATCTTTTTCTTCTCGCAGAATACGATTGTTTCTGTCGTGTGTATGGTGATAACCACAGCCGCTTTGTTCAGCGTCTCCGCTCCGCAGCAACTGCTTTTGCTGAGATATTCTGACGGTGGCGAACTTCTTGGAGGTGCAATGGTGCAGATAGCCTTTAATCTCGGCAATGCCATAGGCGCATTTTCTGGAGGAATACCAATCAGTCTCGGATTGACATACAACTATTGCGCCCTTGTCGGTCTCTTTTTCGTGTCAATGGCCCTCATCGCCTACACATTATTTATAAGGAGATACGAATCAAAACGTGCGTCATGATTTACTTTCTGAATTATGCTCTGCACAAGTGGTTGTCTGTTAAAGAAGGTATGTTTCGTAAGAAAAGTCCCATTTTTATGGGGCTTTTTTTGTTTTATATACCTTATAGAATTTAGGGTTAAAATCAATTTACCATATTTATGGTATTGTGTAAATGATAGAAAAGCTGTAATTTTGCACTCAGAAATCAGAGACGTACACCAGCTTGCAGCTGACGTTTACTATTTCTTCGTGCGAGGATGCTTTACACGTTGCACTCAGAAATCAGAGACGTACACCAGCTTGCAGCTGACGTTTACTATTTCTTCGTGCGAGGATGCTTTGCACGTTGCACTCAGAAATCAGAAACAATAAATAACAAGATTAAAAAATATAGTATTATGGCAATCGCAAAAAAACTCACCGAGCTGATTGGTAAGACCCCTCTGCTCGAACTCAACAAGTTTTCTCAGGCAAAGAACCTTGAGACTCCAGTAATCGCAAAAGTGGAATTCTTCAACCCTGGCGGATCAGTAAAGGACCGTATCGCTCTCGCTATGATCGAGGACGCTGAGGCTAAGGGCATCCTCAAGCCAGGCGCAACAATCATCGAGCCAACATCAGGCAACACAGGTGTAGGTCTCGCCCTCGTAAGTGCTGTCAAGGGCTATCACCTCATCCTCACCATGCCTGAGACCATGTCTGTTGAGCGTCGCAACCTCGTTAAGGCTTACGGTGCTGAGGTACGTCTCACAAGCGGCAAGGACGGTATGCCTGGTGCTATCAAGGCAGCAGAAGAACTCCGCGACTCTATTCCGGGCAGCGTTATCCTCCAGCAGTTCGAGAATCCTGCAAACCCAGCACGTCACTATGCAACAACAGGTCCTGAGGTATGGGATGCAACTGACGGTAAGGTAGATATCTTCGTTGCAGGTGTAGGTACAGGCGGTACAATCTCTGGAATAGGTAAGTATCTCAAGGAGAAGAACCCTAACGTGAAGATCTATGCAGTAGAGCCTCTCACATCACCAGTACTCAACGGCGGTAAGAGCGGTCCTCACAAGATTCAGGGTATCGGTGCAGGTTTTGTGCCAAAGACATACAATGCTGATGTAATCGACGAGGTTATCGATGTTGACAACGATGACGCAATCCGTACAGGTCGTGAGCTTGCTCAGACAGAAGGCCTTCTCGTAGGTATTTCTTCTGGTGCAGCAGCATTTGCAGCAGCACAGGTTGCAGCACGTCCAGAGAACAAGGGTAAGAAGGTTGTTGTTCTCCTCCCTGACACAGGCGAGCGTTATCTCTCAACCATCCTCTACGCTTTCGACGAGTACCCACTCTAAATATAGAAAGAAGCAAAAGAATAATAGCTTCGTTGTTATAATTATTATAAGGTCAAAAGGCTCACGTTTTGTGAGCCTTTTGTTGTTATGTGTGGGTGTTACGTTTTTCGGTTTCGCATTTATGAAATCGTATTTTTTTTCAAAGCTTTGGGGGGGAGGAATTCTACTTGGGTTTTGTGTGGAAGAAGTAATAATTTTTGTGTGATTATTTTTTTCGTAGAATTCCGATTATACCTAAAAATAGGTATATTGAATGCCGTATTATAGTTATTGTATTGGTAAGGATTTATGTATAATTTTGCACTCGGAAAAAATTATACATAAAAAATAATGACAAATAAGGATAACATTATAAATAATCATCCCTGTTTCGGACCAAAGACTGCAACTACAGGCCGTATTCATCTGCCCGTGTCGGGCAGTTGTAATATAGGTTGTAGGTTTTGCCACCGTGTGCTTAGCAAGACAGAGAACCGTCCGGGTGTAACCTCGAAGGTTATTACACTAGAGGAGAGCATCAGTGTGCTGGAAAAAGCGCTGAAGATATGTCCGGAGATAAGGGTCGCAGGTATTGCAGGTCCCGGTGATACCCTTGCTACAGATGCAGCCTTGAAGACCTTCCGACTCATAGGTAAGCGTTTTCCTGAACTGCTAAAATGTATGAGTACAAATGGTTTGCTACTCAACGAGAAGGCAGATGAGATAATAGATGCAGGAATAGATTCGCTCACAGTCACGGTCAATGCCATAGACCCGGAGATAGAGGCAAAACTTAATAAGTTCGTAATCTATCATGGCAAGAAATACGATGCCCTTGAAGGTGCTAAGATTCTGATAGAAAATCAGTTGAAGGGCTTGGAGAAAATAGCACGTAGTGGTATTACGTTAAAAGTGAACACGGTGTTCGTGCCTCGAATCAACGGGCAGCATATCGGTGACATAGCAAAGAAAGTGGCAGAACTTGGTGTGGAGATATATAACATTATTCCGCTTATCCCGACCTTCGAACTTGCCGATGAGCGTGCTCCATACTGTTTCGAGATAGAACAGGCTCGTAAGGATGCCGAACAGCACATAAATGTATTCAGGCATTGTAATCGCTGTCGTGCTGATGCGGTGGGAGTGCCTGGGGTATCAGAATTCTCTGACGAAGTATATAGTGGTGATTTGGAACTAACCGAAACATTTTCACATGGATAGTAATCAGCAGTATGACGCATTCAGGGTGGCATTTGCTTCATCCGACGGCTATGTCGTGGATACCCACTTTGGCAGGGCAACATCTTTCTACATCTATCAATATTTCGAAGGAGAATACGTATTTGTAGAGGAAAGAAATGTGACTCCCGTTTGCCTTGGAGGATCACATTCCACGGAGAAAATGAAGGAAAATGTCGCGCTGTTCTCTGATTGTCAGTATATCGTGGCACTTCGCATAGGCATGGGGGCTATGGCTATCATACAGGATAAGGGCATTACTCCTATGGCTCTTCCCGGAGACATTACCGATGCAATGGAGAAACTTCGCCAGTATAATGAGATTCAGAATCTCTTCGCATAGTTTTTAATGAACAAAATCAATAATTAAATAATAAAGTAAAGAAAAAATCATGGGAGAAATCAGACAGATTGCAATTTATGGAAAGGGTGGTATTGGTAAATCTACAACGACACAGAACCTTACCGCTGGATTGGTAGAACATGGAAAGAAAGTAATGGTGGTAGGTTGCGACCCTAAGGCCGACTCTACACGCCTTCTCCTGGGCGGACTTGCTCAGAAGACGGTGCTTGATACCATTCGCGATGAGGGTGAGGATATCTCGCTCGACCAGATCATGAAGACTGGCTTTGGCGGCACACGTTGTGTGGAGTCTGGCGGTCCAGAGCCTGGTGTAGGTTGTGCAGGTAGAGGTATCATCACATCTATCAACATGCTTGAGAACCTCGGAGCATACACCGACGACCTCGACTATGTGTTCTACGATGTGCTTGGCGATGTTGTCTGCGGTGGATTCGCTATGCCTATTCGTGAAGGTAAGGCAAAGGAAATCTATATCGTGGCTTCAGGCGAGATGATGGCACTCTATGCAGCAAACAACATTGCAAAGGGTATCAAGAGATATGCCAAGACTGGTGGTGTGCGCCTCGGTGGCATTATCTGTAACAGCCGTAACGTGGATCACGAGCACGACCTTCTCCGTGCCTTTGCTGAGGAACTCGGTACAAAGCTGCTCTATTTCGTACCACGTAACAACATTGTGCAGCATGCTGAGATTCACAAGCAGACTGTGATAGAGTACAAACCAAATTCTGGTCAGGCTCAGGAATATCGCAACCTTGCGCAGGCTGTGATTGAGAATGATAGCTTCGTAATCCCAACTCCTATGACTCAGGAGCGTCTTGAGGAAATCCTCATGGAGTATGGCTTCATGGAGACTTCTGACGATTATAAGATTTAGCAAAAATTAATTACGAATTACCAAGTTAACATTATTCGCCAATAAGGTAATTGGTAATCCGTAATTAAACAAAATAGGTAATTCGTAATTAATAACGATGGCTTATAAGATAGCAGTTGCATCATCCGACGGAAAGAATGTGGACTTGCATTTGGGCAGTTCTCCTTTCCTGAAGGTTTACACCGCCGAAGGACTTAGTTTCCAGTTCCTTGAAGACCGTAAGGTGGATGTTTCGTCTGAAGCTGAAGGTGGATGTCAAGGAGGTGGCTGTTCCGGAGGCAATGGTGGTGGGTGTTCGGGCGGAGGCAATCCGCAATCGGTAGAGATAGTTGCTGACTGTCGTGCTGTGGTTGCTGCAAAGGTGGGCAAGAACGCACGACGGTTGCTTGAGCTCAAGGCTATCTCAGTATTCGACATAGAGATACCCGTGGAAGAGGCACTCTCCAAAATCACGAGTTACTATCACAAACTGGACAACAGAGCGTTCAACATAAAACATAACTAAAAATGTCAAAGAAGATAAATCTAAATATGACTACCGTTGAAAACCGTGAGTTGCGCTTAGGCACAATCATCGGTTGGGACGGTTCGGCAAAAGACCTCATCAGGCAGTCGGCTTATGATGAGAGAAGTCTCAAGAAGCATGGTGGCTGTCCGGCAAAGGGACAGGGATGCCGTCTTTGCGAGATACAGAGTCCGCTTAATCAGGAGACCATGTGCTCCAATGCCATCGTGCAATGTCAGATAGGCAATCTGACCGACTGCGTACTCATCAACCATGCTCCTATTGGTTGTAGTAGTGAGGATGCCAAGTTCAACCTTACCATGCACATGGGATTGGCACGACGCGGCAAGCCACAGCAGAACACTCTCTGTATAAGCACTAATCTGCTGGAGAAGGATATGGTATTCGGCGGTAGTGCCAAGTTGCGTCATGCTATCCGCGTAGCCAAGGAACGTTATAATCCTAAGGCTATCTTCATCGCTATGGCTTGTGCTACAGCCATCACGGGTGAGGATATCGACAGCGTAGCCGAGGAGATGGAGCCGGAAGTAGGAGTGCCTGTAATACCATTGCATTGTGAGGGATTCCGAAGCAAGCACTGGAGCACAGGTTTCGACGTGGCTTTCCACGGCGTTTTGCGTCAGATCGTTGAGAAGAACCCAAAGAAGAAGCAGAAAGACCTCATCAATATCATAGCCCTTTGGGGAAGCGACTGGTTCACAGACCTCTTGAAGCCACTCGGGTTGAGGGTGAATTATCTGCTCGACTGTGCCTCATTCGAGGAAATCCGTCAGGCATCAGAAGCCGTTGCTACAACAACATTCTGCGAAACTCTCGGCGGATATATGGGAGCTGCCCTTCAGGAGCAGTTTGGCGTGCCACAGATTGACGCTCCACAGCCATACGGTATCAAAGGTACTGACGAATGGCTCAGAGCTATCGCCAAGGTGGTAGGCAAGGAGAAGGAGGCTGAGGAGTTCATTGAGAGCGAGCACAAGCGCATAGCTCCTAAGCTGGCAGAGTTCCGCGAATTCTTCAAGGGCAAGCATGGCATGGTGCTTACTGGTTCGGCTTATGCCCACGGACTTATCAGCGTACTGGCAGAACTTGGCATAAAGAACGAAGGTGCTTTGGTATTCCATCATGACCCTATCTATGACGGAGCAGGAAAGAATCAGGACACTTTGAAACAGTTGGTTGAAACCTATGGTGATATACCTCACTACACCGTCAGCAAGACACGTGCGTTCCAGTTGCCACAGCTCCTTAACCGCATCAAGGCTGACTTCCTCATCATCCGTCATCCAGGACTCGCATCAGTTGCAGGACACCTCGGAGTTCCTACATTCGCACTTGGCGATGAGCATATCCCAGTAGGCTACGACGGCATATTACGTATTGCAGAGATCTTGGTCGGTGTACTCTCACGCACCAAGTTCAACAAGACATTGCAGCGTCACGTGCGCCTGCCTTACAACGATTGGTGGTTCAGCCAGACCGATCCGTTCATTCTCTCAAACGATAAGAACGTGTTCAAGGATATTGAGAAGAAGTTAGAAGAAGTAATATAAGCCATACCAGCCGAATATACATATGAGCGAACAGATAAAGAAGAAACCTACGGTAATCTCTAACGTGAGATATGCCTGTGCAGTTGGTGCCACAAACACCGTAGTTGCAATAAAAGGAGCAGTTCCTATTGCTAACTGCTCACCTGGTTGTCAGCTCAAGACAACCGCCATGCTTACCTTCGAGAACGCCTTCCAGGGCAGTATTGCTGCTGGTGGCGGTAATATGCCAAGTGCCAATGCCACGGAGAACGATGTTGTCTTCGGCGGTATCAAGACTCTCGACAGCCTTATCAAGTCAACATTGAAAATCTATGAGGGCGACCTCTTCGTTGTTCTCACAGGTTGTACGGGCGAACTCATCGGCGATAACGTGCCTGACCTCGTCCGCAGCTATCAGGAGGCTGGCTATCCTATCGTCTATGCAAACACTCCGGGCTTCAAGGGCAACAACCTTTTCGGACATGAGGAGGTGGTGAATGCCATCATCGACCAGTATGTAGGTCCTTATAGCGGTGAGAAGAAGAAGGGACTTGTGAACCTGTGGTTCGAGACTCCTTACTACAACCAGAACTGGCGCGGCGACTATCAGGAACTTGCACGCATACTCCGCGGAGCAGGCTTGGAGGTCAACGTATTGTTCGGTCCTGAGAATCCAGGTGTCGAGGCATGGAAGAAGATACCACAGGCACAGTTCAACCTCGTTGTGTCACCTTGGGTAGGCGTAAGGAATGCAGAGCACTTGCAGAAGAAATACGATCAGCCTTTCCTCCATATCCCTGAGATACCAGTTGGCGAGGAAGCTACGGCAAAGTTCATCCGTCAGGTGGTGGAATATGCCGGAATTGACAAGGCACAGTCAGAGGAATTCATCAAGCAGGAGGCTGAGATATACTACTACTATCTGGAGCATTTCTCCGAGTTCTTTGCCGAGTACTGGTATGGAATGCCGAGTGAGTTTGCCGTAACGGCAGATGCAGCCTACGCATTGGCATATTCCAAGTTCCTTGCCGACCAGATCGGTCTCATTCCTAAGCGAGTTGTCATCACCGACAACACACCTGCCAAGTTCCGTCCTGCCATTACTGAATATTTCAAGAACAACATTTCTGAGGGTGTCAGCATCGACGTTGACTTTGAGGAAGACGGTCACGAGGTCATCAAGCTCATTGAGAGCGTGGAGTTCAAGGCTGGCAAGCCGCTTATTCTCGGCACAAGCTGGGAGCTGAATCTTGCCAACGACAAGGAGACTCTCTTCTTCGAGATCTCTACACCTTCATCAGAAACACTTGTAGTAAACCGTTCACACATCGGTTACAGAGGTGCCCTCCAGTTCCTTGAGCGCATCTATAGTGCTTCGGTAGGTGGAAAGTAAACAAGCAGAGAGCGAGTATCTCAATAATGAATAATTGATAATTCTGCTACAGACAAAGGCTCACGTTTTGTGAGCCTTTTGTCGTTTTAGCAGCAAGCTGCTGTTGACGGAACAAAAATTTTTAGAAAATTATTCCAAGCAGAAGCAAGTCATCGAACTCACGTTAAAATTAATGCGATATCAAAAACTATTGGTGTCTGGTAAAAACGAAAACCAGAAAAAAGAATTTTTACAACACTCGTCAACTCGTCACCCTCAGCGCTGTAAGGCTTTAAGCACCAGAGAGTTGTAGCGGTGATTCATTTTGTTTCACTCGTCACCCACTCGTCACCCTCAAGTGGTTTATCATCTTGATATAGAATGAGTTGCATAGACAATTCACTCGTCACCCTAAAAATGGTGACGAGTGGGTGATGAGTGAAATATCCTTGCAAATGCCACATTGTCAATGAGATACAGAGGCTTGGGTGACGAGTGGGTGACGAGTGCTTTAAAATGAATCACCGCTGTAACGCAAAGAGCCACAATGACTTGCAGCGCTGAGGGTGACGAGTTGACGAGTAGTACAAAAATTCTTTTTTTCTAGTTTATTTGTCTCGCCTCTGCCTTAGGTCCGTTCTAGGTCCGTTCCAGGTCCGTTGTAAATCCGTTCCAGGTCCGTTGTAAATCCGTTCCAGGTCCGTTCCTTAGAATGGGAGAAAAATGGGACTTACATAGGAATCACAAGGGAATCACATAGGAGACAGGAGGGAAGAGAAAAATAAGATCAAAATACTTTATCATATTCCGAGCCTTTGGGCTTGATACTTTCATTCATTCAGTTAATTAAAAGATAAAAATACTTCTTTATGTCTTCCCTTATAGGTCTGGCTTGCAGCCATCCCTGGTAGTCATGTGTGCTTGTTTCCTTGTGAGCCTTTAGGGCTCTCAGAA
>Ga0326513_10000378_pt1 | contig 37398 bp, 40 predicted proteins | sample 2_2465_0518_D_FD_203654 | JGI IMG/M metagenome (GOLD analysis project Ga0326513, IMG submission 203654) | Bovine rumen microbial communities from UC Davis, California, United States - 2_2465_0518 | ecosystem: Host-associated > Mammals > Digestive system > Stomach > Rumen | place: USA...
ATGGCAAAGTGGTATATCAACTATCAGTATGAGCGACAGCCTATCGAGACTCTGGACGAGCACGACAGCTATCAAGAGGCAAAGGCTATGCTGGCCGAGCATCGGCTGGCCTATCGTAACTCACCTGCAAGGGTGTGGATAAGCAAAAGGGCAACTAAGGACTGGTATCAAAAGTAAACGACTATGGCAAAGAAACAAGTGGACGAAAGTCCGATGATGAAGCAATACCGCGACCTGAAGAGCAAGCATCCCGACGCGATGCTGCTCTTCCGCTGCGGTGACTTCTATGAGACGTATGAGGACGACGCGAGGGAGTGTGCCAAGGTGCTGGGCATCACGCTCACTAAGCGTCAGAGCGACGGGGTGGCTATGGCGGGATTCCCCCACCATGCACTCGACACCTATCTGCCCAAGCTGATACGCACGGGGCATCGTGTCGCTATCTGCGACCAACTGGACCCACCGCCAGGACCTAAGCGCAAGCACGGCGAGAGTGAGACAAATAATTCAAGTGACAACAATCAAAATTCGGAGGACAAAGTTATGACAAACGAGACAATGAAGGTGGCCGACCTTATCGGCAAAGCAATCGTGAACGGCAATGCCAAGTATGTAATCAAGAGCGTGGAAGGCGACAAGGTGAAGGTGGACTTCGCTATGGGCGACAATGCCGCCAAGGAGATGAACATGAAGGCCGAGCAGATTGAGAAACTGCTGGCAGGCGGCTGGCAGGTGAGCGACGGCACGCAGGAGGCACCCAAGACAGAGGAGCCGAAGGCCAAGACGGTGAAGATGGAGCAGCCCAAGCAGGAGCAGCCCACCAAGCCCAAGGTGACGAAGAAGAAGTCAGAAGGAAGAGGGAAGAAGGAAGAGGTACCTCAGCCATCAGCCATCAAACATCAGACATCTTACGTCTACTCGACCTATACGAACAAGAAGGGCAAGACGTGTGCCAAGGTGAGCGGATTTGCTGAGACGGATGCTGCCTATCAGAAGGAGGCCGCTGCCAGTCTGCACGGCTCGGCTACCTATGAGAACACGAAGCAGGGGCGCGTGAACTTCCTGCTGTTCGGGCCACGCTATGCGGAGGTGGCCAAGACCGTATGCCAGATGCTCAACGAGGGCAAGACCGTGGCCGACTGCCAGGCCGTGGTGGATGCCGCCACCGAGGAGCGTGCCCAGAAGCGCGAGGAGTGGAAGCAGAAGCGCGAGGCCTATCGCCAGGAGCGCGAGGGCAAGAACCATCAGCCATCAGACGTCAGCCATCAGCCATCTTCAGGCAAGGTCTATACCGAGGCGGAAATGCTGGACCTGATGGAGCGTGTGATGCGGGGTGACGCGGATGCACTGGCCGAGGTGAACGCTATCAAGGCCAAGGCAGCGTAAGGCTGAGTGAAAAGTGACCCTATGCTATTGTGGCGTGGGGTCGCTTCGCGAGAAATTATTCAAATTCAATTCAAATTATTCAAGAGTTATGGCAACAAAGAGAAACAACGGAGGCCAGCAGAAGAAGCGGGGCTTCCAGATGAATGACAAGCAGAAGGCGAAGTATGCCGAGTTATTCACAACGGCGCTCGACGCTATGGAGGACGCGGAGTGGACGAAGCCGTGGGTGGCACCCCGGCACATGTCGCCGATGAACTATAAGTGGCGCAAGCCGTACAGAGGAATCAACGACTTCTTCCTGACGCTGCTGTGCGCAGTGAGAGGATGGGAAGTGCCGATGTTTATGAAGTTCGAGCAACTTACCGACATGGGGCTATCACTCAATATGATGACGGACGAGGACGGCAATGTTGTGCTGAAGGACAACGGGATGCCGATGTTCGAGAGCAGCTTCCCCGTAGTGAAAAAACTGCCCACCTACTATCTGGACCACAAGAAGCTGACGCAGAAGGAATATGACGAGTTGGACGACGAGGACAAGGAGCGTGTGAACACGCACTTCTGGCCTAAGACCTTTCCGGAGTTCAACCTATCGCAGACGGACTTCAAGCAGAAGTTTCCTGAGAAGTGGGAGGAATTGACACGCCTTCCTAAGCACGACTATCAGGCTGGCACCCGCGACGAGGTGCTGGAGCGGATGATTATGCAGGGCGAATGGCGGTGCAAGATTCTCTTCGGCGGCCATTCGTCGCACTACAGCCCCTCGGAGGACATCATCCGTCTGCCGGAGCGCAGCCACTTCCTCGGCGACCAGCTGTTCTACTCGACGGCTATTCACGAGATGGCGCACAGCACCGCCGGCGAGCTGAAGCGCGACATGGGCGGCGGAGGTTTCGGCTCTGAGGGCTATGCCCGTGAGGAGTTCGTGGCCGAGCTGACGGCGGCGTGCGTATGCTCGATGCTGGGTATCGGGCGACTGCTGGACGAACAGCATATTGCATACGTGAACAACTGGCGCCAGGCTATCCGCGACGACAAGGACTTCATCCCGCAGGTCATCGACCATGTGCAGAAGGCCACGAACTACATCCTCAGAAAGTACGACGAGGTGAACAAGGCGATGCACCCGCTCTGCCTGCCTATGCCGATGGCGGCGTGAAGACTAAGACATAATAACAGATTAACGATTATGGCAAAGACTATCCAAGAGGCGTGCGTCAATGGCGAGGCACGCCAGTATTCGAGGCGGGAGCTGGTGCGGCGGCTGTTGGGTCACGGTGCCTATACGGCGAGCATACCCTGGGAGATGCAGGATGCGCTCTACTATGCGCAGCTGGTATATCCCGACATGACGGAGGAAGAAATGAAATCGTATCAAGGAAATGACAACTATGGCAGATAAACTATTGCGGATGTTCTTCGAGCCGGAGCGGTGGGAGTATGCCATCGCGAAGGGAGTGGGGAAGGACATACCTAAGAACTGGCTGTATCAGCTATGCAAGCCGGAGGTGAGGGAGCGGATGTATATCGCTATCGCCAACGGCACGTATGAGATTGCACCGCCACACACGGCGCAGATACCCAAGGACACGCCGGGCGAGTTCCGCACGGTGTATGTGAACGAGCCGGCAGACAGGGTGCTGCTGAGTATCGCCAACGACCTGCTGTTTGAGGTGATTGGCGACCGGGTGCATCCCGCCTGCAAGAGCTATCTGAAGGGCGTGGGCTGCGGAAAGGTGGTGCAGGAGGCGAGCAGGGCTATCGTTGCGACACTATCGCAACATACTGAACGATTGGGATGGAAGAGCGACCTGAGCAAGTATTTTGATAGCGTGCCTATCAGGTATATAGACCAGGCGTTCGACATGGTGGAGCAGCGGTGCGGCGAGAGTGCCCTTATCACGGTGCTCAGGAAGTATTATCATAGCGACCTGTATATCACGCCGGAGGGTATGGTGGCGGAGCAGTATCAGAGCCTGAAGCAAGGGTGCTCAGTGGCATCGTGGCTGGCGGATGTGCTGCTATACCATATCGACGAGCGACTGGCAGGGCTGGACGGGTATTACGTCCGCTACTCCGACGACATGTTGTTTATCGGCAGGGATGCGGAGCGGGCGATGGAGATACTGACGGAGGAACTGGCGGCTATGGATATGCGACTGAACCCGAAGAAGGTGGAGTGGCTGGATGCGGAGCACTGGTTTAAGTTCCTGGGCTTCTCTATCAAGGGCGAGAGCATCAGCCTGTCGTCGACGAGGATCAAGCGGTTCCAGAAAGAAATCGAGAGTCGCACGACGAAGCACCCTCGCGGCAATGCCGCAAGGCACTGGACGGCGGCGCAGGCGCTGAACGCCGTGAACCGCTATCTGTATCGGGGCGACGGCATGGGGCACTCGTGGGCGACCGGGGTGCTGAGCGTTATCAACGTGAAGCAGGATGTCGATACGCTCAATGCCTTTGTGATGGACTGCCTGCGGGCGGTGCATACGGGAAAGATGAAGCTCGGCGGGCTGGGCTATGACAAGCAGGGCAAGCAAGGGTGTATCGTCAGAGGGCGTGGGCGCAACGTGAGCGCCAACCGCCGCAAGACGGGGGATGACATTGGCGGGTATATCTCATTAGGGTGTATGCAGAACGCCATCCGCACGAGCAAGGCGGCGTATGATACGCTGGTACGTTCGCTGTCGCTTGATGGAAGATGGAAGAAGAAAGAAGGAAGACGCGGCGACTCAGCCATCAGCCATCAGACATCAGACATCGAACAGCTGGAGGAAGCCTATGCCCGCTATAAGCACAGCATCCCATCAGAGAAGACGATGCACAGGACGAGCCGCTTCTATGCGCTGCCTGAGAGCGAGCTGAGCGACGAGGATATGCTCTACGGCGTGCCCCGTGAGCAGGCGGAGCGGGAGTTGGAGCGGGTGCTGCAGGACTTCCGTATGCCGGAGGGCAGCGGGTGGTTCTGGCAGAGCGAGAACGACCCCGACCTCGTGGTGCTGAGAAGCTGGGTGGAGAAGGCGGCGTGATGGCTGCGGTACTACCGCAGCATACTGAACAACGAGAACGAACAGGCTGCGCACACAGTCACAGCCTGCTTATGGCGACACGATTTAGCGAAGGCGTTCTTAACCAGAGCTGGACGCCTGGATCCGTCCAGGTTATTACCGTGGATGGATCCTGGCGGCCTGTTCTGGCAGGCACGCCTCAGTCATCGAGACGTTATAGCGATGTGCAGCGTCGCAAGGAGCAGACAATCCTATCGCTACCGCACAGTAGCATGGGCATTGCAGGGCGGCAAATGTTTAGAATCCGGTTTGTCAAACGGATGTGGACCGACCTGTGAAGGCAGTGGGATTCACTGCCTTCACAGGTGGTCCGACATCCGGCAAAGACCGGATTTGTCATCGACACGATACAGACCTGTGCCATGCCGCAAGACAATGCAGGGCAGCGCATACTGCCTGACACCGCTCGTAGGACGGTCATGTTCAGTACACGAGCACATCACATCTTCTTGCAGCTCAGTCATGCAGTCATCGCAACGCTATGACCTGCAGACGGAGCTTCCAGAAGACGGACGCTCGTGTGACATCGAAACGATACAGACCTATGCCAAGCCGTAAGGCGGGCGAAAACGAGAAACTTTTTATTTCATAACCCATTAAAACAACAAAAAGATTATGACAACAACAAAGAAGACCACAACAGTGAACAAGAAGTCAGCAACCACCAAGCGCACTATCCCCGTGACGGACGGTGGCGAAACCCGCGTGATGTGCCCCGTGTGCGGCACGGAGTTCGCCATCGGCGAGCATGAGCATGCGGTGAAGGGCGGCGTGGCCATCGGCAAGGACTCAGGACTGGGCGACATCTACCTGCCCGTATCGAAGCGGGGCGACGCGCTGAAGGCTGCGGGCATCGACCCGAGTAAGTATTTCGCCATCCAGATTCCCGGCGGCGGTGAGCAGATGATGATGAAGACCGGTGACGGAAAGGCCGTGCCCGTGAGCGACGACGACCCGATACTGGCTGCTATCCGCAAGGGTGGCACGGTTCCCAACCGTTCGCTGTTCCGCCGCTGGGTGATGAGCCAGGTGTTCCACGGGCTGACCTCTTATTTCGGGTTCTCATCGTGGCTGAAGTATCACGGCTACGACTACCAGTGGGAGATGCTGGTGGAGGAGCTGCGTGTGCAGGCCAAGCTCTACGGCAAGGACATGGAGAACTTCGAGGCGCGTAACCGCTGGTTTAACAAGGAGCTGGCCGTGACGATGGCGCAGGACTATATCGAGCAGATGACTGACGACTTCCAGAATCGCCCGAAGCACAAGTGCAAGGGTGTTCCCTACGTGAAGTTCTTCCGAGAGAACATCTTCGTGAGCGATGCGAACAAGAAATTGGTGTGGCCGATGATTTCACTGAAGACGGCTATCTTCCGCGCCAAGACCCCGCAGCAGTTGTACGAGGCAGTGAAGGCATTCAGCAAGGCCCGTATGCAGGGCGGCAACAGCGGCAACTATAAGCAGACCGCCGAGTGGAAGGATGCCTACAAAGGCATGGGAGCCTATGCCACGATGCAGAACCTGCTGCGCTTCCACGGCTGCACCTTCCCCAAGGGCAATGACTTCTATGAGCGCCGTCTGAGCGGGCTGCAGATGCTGGAGAACGCTGCCAAGACTTACGCCGACGGCGAGGGCTGGCGACTGTTCGGCCTGATGAAGCAGATGCTCAAAGAGAACGGCATCGACATCAAGGCGAAGATGAAGGAGTGGGCGCTGGAGAAGAAGGCTAAAGGACTGAAGCGATAAGTCGCCAACGGCGGCGTGCGCCGCTATCGGGAGGCTGTGAGACGTGCAGACATTTTAGTTGATCAGGATTGAACCTGTAACTCCATCTGATGCCCCGTGTAAGATTTCCACGGGGCATCTGATGAGTGACAGGTATCCTGATCATCTCATCAAGACGATAAAGACTACGCACCGGGCACGGAGCACAGACACTAAAGGCAGCACAGCCTATGACGCTGCGAGACGGACAGAGTTTAGAAAACAGTGAACAGACGCCGGTGACCTGAGTCCCGACGATCCTGTCGGCCACGTCGGGACTCAGGTCACCGGCGTGTTCACACTGTTTACATCGACACGATACAGACGATGTGCCGCGTCCGTGAGCAGCTATCGGGGAGCGCACCCCACACAGCCGCGAGGCATCCAACGCTTTAGCTTGACAGCTCATAACACCCTGGATTCTCACTGGGAACACTTCCCAGTGTCATCCAGGGTATTGCGCTGTTGATCATCAACGCGATAAAGCGATGCGCCGGGGATGATGAGCGGGAGAATAAGTAAACGCTACCGCATAGTAGCAGTCACACCTGTAGAGCGGAACGATTCAGAGCACCATCAGCAGGATAAGCCCTGGCTGAAGTCTGGAACCGCGATAGATTATCGCGGGGCCAGACTCAGCCTGTGCTTCCTATGATGGTATCATCAAGCGAGTAAAGAGCTATGCCACTCCGCGAGGCAGGCGAATAACAATTAAACGACGAAACGACTATGGCAAAGAAATTCAGGTGCGAGGCACCAATCGACAACAAGAACCTGACGGAGGACGGGTTTGAGGACGATGTGTTTCAGGACCTCTATGCAGCGAGCGACCACCGCAAGCGTGGTATGCGTCACCTGATAGGCTACCACAGAGAGTGGGGCAGAGAGGTGGGCGGTGCTATCATCGAAGCCAAGTGGCACTACGGCGAGCACGTGGTGGTCATCAACGTGCTGGCCGCTGCACCGCAGGAGGACTTCGACGAGGTTCGCAAGGAGGTGTTTGCAGCCGCTACCGATACGTTCAAGGCGTGGCAGTGCGACGACAACCCCGACCTCGTGGTCGAGACCGAGGTGCGCGACCACTCGCTGATTGTGAGTTTTTATTTTGAGACGGAACATTAAAACGAGTAACGACTATGAGTCACAGTAAGATTTTTCAGATTTCGAGCAAGCGTATTGACAACGACGACTACGCTTCATCAAGTGATTTTTACGACAACAGTAGTGATTTCGCCGACTATATCGGCGACGAAGAGGAGGACGACGACCGCCGCGAGTGTATAGAGCGTCTGGCCGACACGCTGGAGGATCTCTTCACGCTGGGCGACGATGGCGAGTCGCTGGTGTATAAAGGCGAGGACGCGATGAAGGCGTTTCTCGCTGAGTGGGCCGATGCTATCCGCCAGAAGGCGCAGGAGGTGACGGCGGCGACAGTGCTGGATAGTATGCGGCGCTGGGAGTTGGAAAAGCTGTGCGAGGAGACGCATCTGCGTACTGGCTACCGCGTCCATATCGAGGAATGGAACGGTGGCTGTGCCGGACCGATGGACGACCTGATAGAGTGGGTGAGCGACCTGAAGATGAAAGCAGGCGACGTGATATACATCGGTGCGGTGATTGACTATCACTACTAAGCCTATCAGCCCCGCACGGATTAACCTACCCTTCGATGGGATGCGGGGCACTAACTTATCAACGGGTCGTCACTACGTTCCTCGAAATTATCCGAAAATTAGTCTGAAAATTTTTAGTATAATTTTTAGTGAATTTTGAGCGAAGCGACCCAAAGAAACAAAAGCGTTTTGGCTATCGCCGAAACGTCTACGCCATGCCAAAGCTGAAGCGAGTTTCGCTTTGGTCATCTGGCTCAAACGACGTTTTCATAACTTGTAATGCTCAAGCCGGGTGCTCCGGCTGGGCGAATTGATTTTGAATGTTGATGATGCAGCCTGTCGGGATGACACGCTGCATCTTTTTATCGAGAATTATTTACCCCTAAAAATATAACGCCTTATGAAAAAGAATGAGACGACACGGCTCTGGTATTTCGAGAGCCACGACGAGATACGCCGGTATCTCGCACAGATGTTTGAGCGATTCGGTCACCATGTGTACCTGACTACCCATCAGAACGCCCACGCCATACAAGACGGCGTGGTGGTGGCCGACACTAACGAGGAGGGGCAGCCATACGTCATCACCGACGAGGACAACGCCGAGGTGCCGCACGGCCCTGACTATGTGTATAGCCGCGACTACAGATTCCGCGAGACCATCGGCACCATCGACAACTTCCCCGCTACGGCGTTTGCCGTGAAGCAGCCGTGGGAGGCCGTCAACATCGAGGCAGCGACGGTGGTGGAGGGTTTCTATCAGGCTGGCGAGCACCTGGCCTGTCGGCTGCGCACCGTCGGCGAGGAGCGCACGGCCTTCACCACCAAGGAGCTGACGGCGGTGAAGCAGGCGGTGGTGACGGAGGCGGTGAGCGAGACCGTCTATCTCTACCGCATCACTACCGCGACGGGCTACTACCAGTGCCATCAGGACTCGCTGTGGTGGATGACGCTGCAGATGGAGCAGGTGGAGGGTGTGAGCCCCAGTAAGCGCAAGGTGTTTACCATCCAGCCCAAGGGCCAGGAGCAGGCAACAGTGATACTGCGGCTGGCCTACGACACCGACAAGGAGGTGCAGCGCATCAAGAACTGCCTGGACAAGGACGGCATCAGACCATTCGCCCAGCAGCCCGCTATCGAACCGGCGACGGGTGTGATGATAGGCACCAACGGACACATCCTGACCGTCCACAAGTTGAGCGGCTATAAGCAGGACGCACAGAGCGGACTGCCCGCATACTATTGCGGCGTGATGGCCGTACCGAAGGAGGTGTGTCAGATGAAAGGGCGCGTGACCATCGAGGCCGTGGAAGGCAAGTGGGAGGAGAGTGTGAAGAAGAGCGACGGCTCGACGGAGCTGATAGAGAAGAAGGGCATCATCGTGACCGCCACCGACGCACAGGGCCGACAGGGTGTGGTGAAGCAGAGCTGGTGCTATCCTAACTGGCGGGGCGTCATCCCTGCGGAGATAGGTCCGGCTATCAGCATCGACACGAAGAAGCTGGCCGACGGCGTGAAGCGTATCATGCCACAGTGTAGTGCGTCGATGCTGATGGTGGTGGAAGCCGACAAGGGTGACAAGAACCTGAAGCTGTCGGGTGAGGACTACGACTTCTCGAAGGACGGCAACGTGACGGTGGAGCTGGCGGGTAAGATGCCGTGTCCTATGAAGGTGGCGCTGAAGGCTTCGACGGTGGCCACGGCGGCGGGCTTTGCCGTGAGTACGATGCACTTCACCGATGCGAGCCGTGCCCTGGTATTCCTCGGCGACACGACGTTGACGATGCAGATGCCGATGGAGCTGTTCGACTACCGCAAGGAGCCGCACCCTACCGACGGCCAGCTACGGAAGTTTGATCTCAATGAGTGGGTGGAAGCACCACTGCCGGAGAAGCCGAATGGCAAGCCCGCCTCGAAGAAGGTTGGGGCCAAGGCTGCAAAGGAGGCGACACAACATCAGCCGTCAGACATCGGCCATCAGCCATCTTTCGCAGAAAGGCTGCGGGAGGCGCTGCTGAAGCACTATCAGCAGGCGGCATAAATAGTAAATCGAAAATCAGTAAATTGTAAATTATCATGGTGGAGTATTTTGCAAACTGTATGACTCACGAGCAGCTGGAGCAGGAGCACCGGCGGCTCGTAATAAAGATGCACCCTGACCGCAACCCTAACGACCCGGAGGCGACGGCTAAGTTCCAGGAGATGCAGCAGCAGTATGAGGAGCGCAAGGCGGAGCTGAACGGCGACTATACCAAGTCGGCAAGAGGGCGCGAGCGGAGAGAGCGGGAGCGCCGGGAACGTGAGGAACGGGAGCGCAAGGAGCGCGAACGTAACCGGCTTGCCGAGGTGCTGGAGCAGGCACGGAAGAACCGGACGAAGAGCCACAAGAATATTCACTGCGGCGACTTCATCTATGCCCGATGTGTCAAGAAGAGCGTGACCGACATGGCCAGCCCGACGATGGGCGACGTACTGCGGCAGGCTATCCGTAACGGTGTGGCCGACGAGACGGTGGTGATGGTTGAGATGGTGGTGAGGGTGCCCGACTGGGAGTGCTTCGACAGTTTCAGCCCCGATGCCTATATCCCCGATGGCGGCGTTTATGGCGGATGGGAAACCATTCAGCAGGCTGTGCCCCACCGCATGGTCAAGGGGAAGCGCGTGCCGAAGGTTATCCTGTTCTGGCAGGGTGACTACTGCGTGATGGGCAATCCCAAGGGCGACCCGACTATCGCTGATTACTACATGATGCCTTACTACGAGGTGATGTTCAGCGACCAGTTGCACCGCATCAAGGCGCAGCTCGACCGCGAGGCAGCGGAGAAGGCTCGCATCGAGGCGGAGCGCAAGGCCCGCATCGAGGCGGAGCAAAGGCCGCTGATAGACGAGTGGGCGCCGAAGCTGATCACTATCAGCCGAGGGCTGACCGACGCGGAGCAGCAGACGGTGGCTGTGAGCAACCTGAAGGCGGTGCTGAAGGGGAAGTTCCCCGGGGTGACGTTCACGGTGAAGAGCAGCAAGAGCAGCTACGGCAAGCATCAGTTCTACGAGCTGGTGTGGGAGGACGGCCCGACGGTGCAGGAGGTGACGGACGTGGAACGGTTGTTCGACCCCTGCTATGACAGCGACACGTTCTCTACCCCGTGGACGGAGCGCTTCGGCAAGGTGCTCTTCGAGAGCAGGACGCGCAAGATGAACACGCTGACGAAGGCGCGGATATTGCAGCAGCTGGGCGGCGTGGTGGATGCGTTCTGCCAGGGCGACATCGACGACGAGGTGACAGTCTCGGACGACGACTGGACGATGCTGCACCTGATGGTGGGTGTGAGTGTCGGCGACGAGGGCGCTACGCTATGCCGCTCGACACTGAAGGTCGACGGAACACGGCGGGTGCATATCGGAACGGCAGTGCGGTATGTGTTTGAGCATACGAGCTATGTGAAGGCGAAGGCGACACGGAAATCACAGAAAGCACATAGGCAGGCGGCGTAGGATTTTTGAAAGAAATTATCAGAAATTAAACAAAAATTATTCAAGCGATTATGATTACAACAGTGAATTACATTCTGCAGGTTGTCGCCGAGGGCGAGACCTACGTTTTCGAGTATGAAACCAATGACGTGTGGGAGACGCTGCACGAGTTCTGGCGTGATGACTTCGACTATCTCGCCCATAAGATGATAACCAAGGCGTGGCCTGTGGAGGTGCGGGCTATGGATGGCGGCAAGGTGATTACAACCTACCACCTGAAGTTCGAGCAGTCGTCGTTCCATCACTACTACGACCACGGCGACATAACGCTCGACGAGTTTGCCGAGTTTATAGGGTTGCAGTCGGGACAGGAGTCGCAGAAATTCAAGTGCGCCGTGGTGTTCGGTTCCCGTGCTACCCGTCGCTACGATGAGCAGGACTTCGAGGGGCTGCATGAGGTGTGCCGCGACGGTGATGGCAGTATCGTGATACGAGAGTTCGACACCGAGGCCGAGCGCAAGGCGTTCATCGAGGGCATGGAGGCCGGCGACGGATGGTGCGACTACATGGAGGTTGACCAGACGGACATTGAGAACGTGACATTTGACGACATATAAAAGCAGTAACGACTATGGAACAGAAGAAACTGAACGTGGTTATCAGCGGGTGCTTCACGGAGAGCGCCATCGGACATTACGGACGGACGGCAGCGCGTGAGGCCATCATCGGCATGGGCTGCACGGTGAAGAGCGAACTGAACAAATCGACGGACTATCTGGTAGTTGGCACGGCCAACGTACCGGGGCGAGGCGTGGGGCCGGCCAAGCTGAAGCAGGCAAAGGCTCTCGACATCCCAGTGGTGACGCTCGACGAACTGAAGCGCCGCGTGGCGGCGTGAGGATTTTGGAAAGAAATTATCAGAAATTATTTTAACACCAAGTCCCGGAAGGGCAAAAAGAATTATGAAAAAGATTATTAATGGAAAGAAGTATGACACAAAAACGGCAAAGGAAGTTTGCTGCGGTCGCTTCGGTAATTTTGGCTGCAAGAAAGTTACGCTTTATAAGAAGGCGAACGGTGAGTATTTTGAGTATCACGAACTCGATGAGTTCGGCCATCGGGAATGGATAGAACCTGTAACTGAAACAGAGGCTAAACGATTCGCCGAAGAGCAGATGAATGCCGAAGAGTACGAAGAGTTTTTTGGTGAAGTGGAGGAATAGAAAAGGGAGGCCCGGAGCCTCCCTAAATCCTCGCATTGCTGCGACATCTACGATAGTAGAAATTTGAACTTTAAGTTCGTTTCAATCCACAAGCCCTTTCGGACTTGACGGTGCAAAGATATCACTTTTGTTCCGAACAACCAATAGGGCCTTGGATATTTTACGGAAAATTAACAACAGACAAAATCAAAACAAGCGAGATTATGGACAACGAAAAGAAAAGAGCAAAGGTTATCGACATGATTGATGACCTTTATGGTGACAGCGGAATGGCAGTGATGAACCTTATGCTTGACTATATGTCGGAGGCTGACTGGGGACACCTCTATGACCGTCTGGACAGAGATGGTGCGTTCAGGGATAATGAGTGAAACTAAAACGGAGGGCGAGATATGTGTGGAAACTGCAAATACTTCAAGCCCTGCATGAATATTCCGGCAGGGCTTGATCCATACGGCAGATGCCAGAACCCATACGGGGCATTCAAGGGGCAAATCAAGTACGACTATTCGTCGGCTTGCAGAGACTACGACAGGAGTTATTAACAGACGAAATCAAAACAAGCGAGATTATGACAGCGAATGAATTTTTCAAGAGCCTGATAGGGCTTGAAATCAGTGAGGCCCGCAAGCGGCTGGGTTACTGGTGGTGCTGTGAAAGCTACGGGGTGAACGGCTCTACGGGCTACTATGTGTTCGAGAGAGCGGCGGGCGGTCAGGTGGCGCTCCGCACAGAAAAGAACGTGGTAGTGAGTGAACACCATAACATCTTGGCAGAGATTTATCAAAAGAACGACTTAAAATAATAACGAGATATGAGCAAATTACAACGACTGAGAGACAACATCGAGGCACTGCAGCATGCGATGACCTCGACGAGTGAGTATGACAGAGAGATACTGAGCAAGTACACGGGCTTCGGGGGGATGACGTTTGTGCTGAACCCGCTGGAGCCGACGGCATGGAGCAAGAGCGACATGGTGTACTATCAGGACACGGTGCGGCTGCATGAGCTGCTGCGAGAGGAAGCAGGGAGCGACAAGGAGTATCAGGCTTGGGTGGAGAGCCTGAAGGCAAGCACGCTGACGGCGTACTATACACCCCGCGAGGTTGTTCATGCCATCGGCAAGGCACTCTTTAGTTGGTATAACGTGGATCAATGGTCGCGCCGTCCTCACACAATGCTCGACCCTGCGGCTGGCATGGGGGCTTTTGCCCGCTGGATTGGCAGTGGCGTGACGGCTATGAGGGATGGCCTTGTTATGGCCTACGAAAAAGACCTACTGACAGGACTAATACTGGAGAGACGGATGTACAACAACAGCAAGACCGTTGTCCGTACTAAGGGCTTCGAGACTATCCCGGCATCAGAGCTGGGCAAGTATGACCTGGTGAGCACGAATGTTCCGTTCGGCGATGTGCGCATTTTCGATCCGGCTTATACCAACAGCAAGAGTCAGGTGCGCAGGGATGCGGCGAAGATGATTCACCGGTACTATGTGCTGAAAGGGCTGGACTGTCTGCGAGAGGGTGGGGTGCTGGCATATATCATCACCTCGAACTACCTGAACCGTGACAGCGAGCAGTTGGGCGAGGCGCTGAAGCAGGCACGGCTCGTCGGAGCGTATAGGTTGGCGAATAATCTCTTCAAGGAGAGCGGCACGGAGGTGGGCACCGACCTGCTGGTGATGCAGAAGGACTCGGAGCGCGGCCCGCTGAACGAGGAAGAGACGATGCTGCTGACGCAGTATGAGGACGGGGGATGCCCGACGAATATGTACTTCGATATGTGGCCGGAGCGGGTGATTGCTACGGACACGGGGAGAGATACGGATGCGTATGGAAAGCGGGCGTTTGTATATCAGCACCGCGACGGCGTGCAGGGGATAGCACAGCAGCTGGGCGAGGTGCTGAGCAAGGACCTGGGCGCTAACCTCAAGGCTGACCTCGGCGATAAAATCGCCGGACAACGGACAAAGAAAGCCGACGGGAACGGCGGAAAGCAGGAGCGCAAGAGCGATGGTAAGAAGAGTGCTTTCAATGAGGATATGTCGCAAGCACAATGGGACAGCTTTCGCAGGCAGACACCAAAGGTAACGAAGCTGAATATGATATACAGCCTGTACCAGCAGTTGTATGACTACGAGGCTACAAAGATGGAGGAGAATACAGAACTCCGTGAGGCACTCAATAGCGCATACGATGAATATGTGGGTATGTTCGGCCCAATAAACGGTTGCAAGAACGATATCCATAAGCACGATATTGAACTTGTATCGAAAGAGCTTTATTCCTTGGAAGTGTTTGACTGCGGCAAGTGGCGCAAGGCCGACATCTTCGAGAGGCCGGTGGCTTTCTCGACGGACGAGATGCACAGCGTGACGGATGCTCACGAGGCGCTGGCGCAGAGCCTGAATGACTACGGCAAGCCCGATGTGCGCTATATGGCTGCACTGACGGGGAAGAGCGAGGAGGAAATCTGCGACGAGCTGGAGGGGGAGATATACTTCAATCCCCTGAGCGAGGAGTGGGAGATTAAGGCTCGCTTTATCAGCGGGAATGTGATTGAGAAGATTGAGCGCATTGAAGCGCTGGTTTCAAGTTTCAAGGTTCAAGTTTCAGGTGACGAGCCTGGTGCAAAGGACTTGAAACCTGAAACTTGGAACTTGAAACTGGCGAGAGCGCAGAAGGCGCTCGCCGCCCTGCGGGCCTCCATCCCTGAGCCTATCCCCTTCGATGACCTGGACTTCAACCTCGGTGAGCGATGGGTCGATACGAAGATTTATGAGGACTTTGCCTCGGAGTTTTTCTCGATGGCTGGCAATGACTACGGCGCAAAGGTGGAGGTGACGGTGAAGTATGACCGCAACCTGGACCAGTACGCCTGTGCCAGTGACCGGGGCAACGAGAAAATCTATACGCAATACTGCGTGAGCAGCGAAGCCAGCCAGTCGCTCGACGGTATGGATTTGCTGGTGCATGCACTGCAGAACTCCTGTCCTAAGATGATGAAGTACCGACGTGACGAGATGGGCCGCAAGATTCAGCAGGGCAAGAGCTATGCCAAGGACGAGGATCCGGAGGCTACTCAGAAGGCTAACACGCTCATTGAGGAAATCCGACAGGGCTATCAGGACTGGCTCTTGCGACAGCCGAAGGCGCTGCGCGACGGACTGGCTGATAAATACAACCGACTGTTCAACTGCCACGTGAAGCCGCAGTTCGACGGCTCGCACCAGCGGTTCCCCGGCATCGACTGGCAGGGGCTGGAGGCGAAGTACGGCATACCGCAGCCGGTGTATAAGGACGGCAAGAAGGTGAGCGGCGGCCTGTATAAGAGCCAGGAGGACTGTATCTGGATGCTCACGATGAACGGCGGTGGCATCTGTGACCACGAGGTAGGCAGCGGCAAGACGCTCATCATGTGTCTCGCTGCCCACGAGATGAAGCGGTTGGGCTTCTGTCATAAGCCGATGATCATCGGACTGAAGGCCAACGTGGCCGCCATTGCCGAGACGTATATGACGGCCTATCCCAAGGCGCGTGTACTCTATGCGAAGCACGCCGACTACTCAGGCAAGGAGCGTGAGAACTTCTTCAACCGCATGAAGAACAACGACTGGGACGTGGTGATTATGAGCCACGACCAGTTCGGCTTCATACCGCAGTCGGACGAGGTGCAGGCCGACGTGATACGTGAGGAGCTGAACCACCTGAACGAGAGCCTGAGCGCACTGTATGGCTCGTGGGACAGCGTGTCGAGCCGACTGAAGCGCGGACTGGAGAAGAAGAAAGCCAACTTGCAATCGAAACTTCAGGACTTGCAATACGCTATTCGCAAGCGCACCGACGACGTGGTGGACTTCAAGATGATGGGTATCGACCACATCTTCATCGACGAGAGCCACCAGTTCAAGAACCTCGGCTTTACCACCCGTCACGACCGTGTGGCAGGCTTAGGCAACTCGGAGGGCTCGAAGCGAGCCTATAACCTACTCATGGCCATTCGCACCATTCAGCAGCGCACGGGGCGTGACCTCGGCGCGACGTTCCTCAGTGGCACGACGATTACGAATAGTCTGACGGAGCTGTACTCGCTGTTCCGCTATCTGCGACCGCAGGCGATGGCCAAGCAGGGTATCACCTGTTTCGACGCATGGGCCGCTATCTTCACCCGTAAGACGCAGGAGTATGAGTTCGGGCTGACCAACCAGATTGTGCTGAAGGAGCGCTTCCGCTACTTTATCAAGGTGCCTGAGCTGGCGCAGTTCTACAACGAGATAACCGACTACCGCACGGCGAAGGACGTAGGCATCGAGCGCCCTGAGAAGTATGCCCGACTGATGCACATCGAGCCGACACCCGACCAGGAGGAGTTTATCCACACGCTGATGAAGTTTGCAGAGACCGGCGACTTCTCGCTGATAGGTATCGACAACCCGACGAAGCAGCAGGAGATGGCAAAGATGCTCTACGCAACGGACCTCGCCCGCAAGATGTCGCTCGACATGCGGCTGATTGACCCGGCGTATGGCGACCACCCACGGAGCAAGGCGAGCATGTGCGCCAAGATGGTAGCGCAGTACTATCACAAGTTCGAGGATGTGAAGGGTACGCAGATGATCTTCAGCGACCTCTCAACGTGGCAGAACGATGGGAAGTTCAACATCTACGAAGAAATCAAGCGCAAGCTGGTAGAGGACTACGGCATACCCGCCTCGGAAATCCGCTTCATACAGGAGGCCCGCTGCGACACGAAGAAGAAGAAGCTCATCGGCGAGGTGAACGACGGCGACGTGCGCATCCTCTTCGGCAGCACCTCGATGCTCGGCACGGGAGTGAACGCCCAGGAGCGAGTGGTGGCGGTGCATCACCTCGACACCCCCTGGCGCCCCGCCGACCTGGAGCAGCGCGACGGCAGGGCCGTGCGTAAGGGTAACGTCGTAGCCCGCGACTATGGCGACAACAAGGTGGATGTGATTATCTACGCCGTGAAGCGGTCGTTGGATGCCTATAAGTTCAACCTGCTGCACTGCAAGCAGACCTTCATCCAGCAGCTGAAGCAAGGCCAGTTAGGCAAGCGTACCCTCGACGAGGGCTCGATGGACGAGAAGGGCAACATGAACTTCGCAGAGTATATGGCTATCCTCTCCGGCAACACCGACCTGCTGGAGCGTGCGAAGCTCGATAAGAAGATTGCCGCCTTAGAGGTGGAGCGCAAGAACTTCCACCGCGACCAGCGTCAGGCAGAGGAACGCCGCGACCGACTGCAGAAGGACGTGGAGCGACTGAAGCAGGATGTCCGGGATGCACAGGCCGACCAGCAGCTGTACGACGCACGGAAGCAGCTGGGCGAGCAGGGCGAGGTGCTGAACATGCTGGTGCTCGACGGCTTCACCGTGCCAGAGACCGATGCCGACGGCAAGCCTCTCGACTATGCCGGACAGCAGAAGGCCCTCGGCGAGCGACTGTGGCGAATCGAACAGACGGCCCGCACACAGGGCATCCGTCTGAAGGTGGGTTCGCTCTACGGCTTCGACCTGCTGGTGAAGACCAACGAGCAGATTATCCGCGACGCCGACGGCAACGAGTCGATGGAGTACACCAACCTCTTCTCGCTGCAAGGCAACCGCATCCTGCACACCGTGAACAACGGCAAGCTCTCCCATCTCTCGCACCGTCTGGCAGCGGAGTATGCCCTGCGCTGTCTGCAGGAGCTGCCACGCCGCATCGCCAGTTGGCAGCAGTGGATAGCCGACAACAACGTGACTATCCGCCAGCTCAACGAACTGCTGCGCCAGACGTGGCCAAAGGAGGACGAGCTGCGCCGCGCCAAGGCCGACCTCGCCAAACTCGACCGCAAGATCAATGCCGAGATGAACGGCAAGAAGTCTAACGACGGCTCCGAGAGCAACGCTTCCAAGAACGACGGCGGGCTGAAGCAGGCGGCGTAAAGGCAATCGTGGGGAGCCCAAATCCCGATGGAGAGGGCGGGTATGCTTGGCCCCCCAGGCTCCCCGATTTTGCCCTTTCAAATCAACGACAACATTGACAACTTAAAACAACATTACGACTATGATTACAAAAACGACATTGGCACAGATGCTGCAATTCTTTGCAGCCGACGGCAAGAAACACCACTTCGTCTATATGGAAGCGATAAAGCACGACAAACTGACAAGGGAAGAGGACATTGACGTGAACATTGGTTTTGCCTCCAACACTGCTGACACGAAGATCATTAAGGGCACGCTGGAGTTCGGCTGTGAATACCTTGTGTCGCGTGGCGAGGAGCTGGGCTTCGGCCTGAAGCCCGACGTGGTTTGCGAATATAGCAGCCACTGGCCCTGGGATTATTGCTATCTCTATAAACTTTAAAACATCACGACTATGACAGGCAAACGACCGTACCGCTGTATCAATCAGCGTTGTGCTCGCAAAAACGAGTGTGAGTTTGGAGTGCGCAACCAGCGTGCCCACACCATCTTCGGCGAAGACCTGGACGGACTTCGTAGGTATGGACCCAAGACGATGAATCCCGTGGCTTACCATTGCACGCGGTTTTCACAAGCGTAATCACGGGTCTGAAACCCGACCCTCGGTCGGCTTGCTAACCCAACCCTCGGTAGGCTTGCCAACCCGACCGAGGGTCGGCCTCTGAACGCCTATATCATACCGCTTCAAAACCGATATGATATATCGACTGCCAACCGATATGATATATCGACCATCAACCGATATGACATATCGTTTTCCAGCCTCATTTCAACCCTAATTAAAACCCCCGACAAAAACAGCAACAGAATGGACAACATGTACACAACAGTGCAGGTGGCTTGCAGAATGGCAAACCTGGCACACAAGCGAGAGCAGCGGCAGCACATCGTGTTCCGCGAGATGGGACTATACCGCGTCAAGCCCGCAGCGGAGATACAGGAGATAAAGGAGGAAGCCATCTACGGCTGGACTGTCCCGTCGTGGAAGGCGTTTTTCCACGGAGGCGACATCGACGAACAGATAAACGCCAAGAAGAAAGCCTATCCAAAGGGCAGCGACCCGTTCGTGCGGCCCCTTTTCGATGACACCTGCTACTGGGGTGTAGGCCAGATAGAGACCACCGTCACCCCGCGACTTTCCGAAGAAGACCGCCACTACCGCATGCTGGCACAGTGGCAGCGCAAGCATCGCCGCATGCCCCAATGCTTAGGATAAACCCAACACTTTCGTATAACCCCAAAAACAATTCAAGCAATATGAGCAAGACAAAGAACCAGGTCATCGACCAACTCAACGACAAGCAACAGGCCATACAGTATCTCACCGACCTCGTGGCCACAGTGTCTAACTATTACCTGAAGGGCAGGATAAAGCCGGAGCCGCTACGCATCAGCGAGAGCCGTCTCACACCGGGGCAGATAGGCATCGACCTGTATAACTTCGGCAAGAAGCCCGTGTGCGACGGACTGAACTTCGTGCCTATTTACTTCGACGACGACACGGACGAACAGGGCTTCGTGTTCGCCATGCACTACAACGCCGATGAACCCACGCCGCTCACCTTCCTCGTGGACTTCACCAACCTGCCCGAGGTACAGGTGGGTCCCGATAGCCTGCCTACCGACACGCTGCAGAACATAGCCCGCTGGCTGGAGCAGGCGGCGCAGGAAAAGCAACAGTCCCCCACCGACCTCCGCGCCCTGATGGACCGCTGGGCAGGATTCTGCTACAACCACCCGTCCTTCGACGAGGTAATCCTCTGGATGGTTGGCGGCTCAAAGCAGCACTACCTCTACCAGCACTTCTGCACGAAGTGGATGCACCTCTGCGAGGCAGTCTGCCACCAGGATACCATGGCCACCTGGATAAAGTTCTACCGCGAACTCGATGACAAGTGGGCCGAGCGCCTGCTGGACTATGTGTACAACGTATGGAAGCGCGACGAGCAGTAATCACAATGAGAGAGCAATAACTACGCATATTAACCCCTAAAAACAAGTAACGAATGATAGAGAACTGGATAATGGCATTCTTCGCATGGCTGTGGTTCATACAGTGGTGTTATAAGAAGTAAGTATTAACCGAGAAAAACAACGAAACGACTATGACAACAAAGAAATTCTGGTGCCACTACATTGGCAGCGACGGCAACACCCCCAAGCGTCGCAACATCGAACTGACCGACATCCACGAACTGCTGCCCCTCGTGAGCAACGACGGCGCAGAAACCCCGCTGTGGTATGAGTATGAGGACGGCTACTACCTCCTCTACGCCCAGCTGAGCGACAACGTGGCCGTGATGATACCCACCATGCACACCATCTCCACACGCATGATGGAGGAATACCTGCTGAAGACCGACGAGGAGATAGACCGCGAGTACGACGAGCAGATGGCCGTGACCTACAGCCCGGAGAGCTTGCGCTACCACCCCATGACCCCGGAGAAGGTGGCCGAGTGCAAGGCATCGTGGCGCGAGAGCTTCGACCACATCAAGCAGTACCGCGACGAGCGCTACGCCGAGCTGCGCCGCTACCAGGACTACCCAAACTACCTGCTCGACAGCGGCTCGTGGGTCAGCGCCGCCACCATCAGGGCCTTCAAGGAGGTGGGCTCCGGCTACTATCCCCTGCTGGAGATACAGCGCAGCGAACTGATGGCACAGCGCGAGGCAGAGGCAAAGGCCGAAATGGAAGCCCGGCGCAAGGAACGTGAGGCCGAAGAGCGCAAGAAGACCGAGGAGCGCGCCGCCGAAGACGCAAAGCTGCAGCGGCTTACGGAGCTGGGCATGCTGCCCGACAAGCTCACCGCCATGCAGCGGGGCACGGTGCTGGCAGGACTGGAGGAGCGCAGCTGCTTCAAGGTGAGCGGCGGCAAGTACGTGTCATGCACCGTCTATGAGCTCATCGCCGACCACGGCTTCACCCGCATGGGCAAGACCACCGAGAAGTACAACCGCTACGGCGACCCGCTCTCGAAACCCCGCAACACCTACCATGTGTTCAACGATGCTGACGACACCATCACCTGGTGCTACCAGATCAACGGACGCATGGGAGCGCTGATGATAGAAGGCAAATATAACAATCAAAACAAGTAAACGACTATGTGGAACTATTTTTTCTTGGACAATGGAGGGAAAGAAATGACTCTCTCCAACGGCAGGAAGTGGCGCAGGACGGTACGTGAGCAACATCATTGTGACACTATCGAGGAAGCAGTTGTCAAAGCAAAGCAACTGACGTTCGGTGAGCGTATAGAAATATTTGCAAGGTTTGGCTGGCATTCTCCTAAAGTCATTGTTGAACCGGACGGAAGCATCCATAATAGCTTAGGAAACCCAGTGTGCTTGTATGATACAGACGGAAACAGACTTTGAAGCAATGAACACCATCCAAGCCCTCACCCTGCGCACGAAGGACGGACGGGAACTGCGAACACTCGCATGGTTCCCGACCGACGCCGTGCGCCAGGACTTCTACGAGAAAGCCGCCAAGCGCGGCTTGACCGTGACCATTGAAAGTGAAAAGTGAAGAGTGAATAGTGAAAAATTTGCTACCGCTCTTTACTCTCTCGAAAAATATTATTAACTTTGCAGCCGAAAGTTGCTACAACGAACATTTTTTAAGACCCCCCGACTGATGGGTTAAACAGTTAAGCATTATGGCATTTTATATCTATTATGGCGGCGAAGCCCGCAACGGAATGACTTACATACCGTTTAAGACAGTGGCTCACACAGCCGACGAAGCTATTGCAACTATCAACACATGGAGGACCTATGGCAGAAAAAACTCCTGCGAGTACATCGAAGTGAACGAGCGGACGGAAAAGAAAATCCGACGGTTGTTCAGCGAAGGTCTTGGCACACGCAGATGGGAAGAGATGCGCACCACGGGCTGTGGAGCATGGAGCATCGTATTCATGCCTGCACTGGCCGACACACTGAAGGAACATCTGCGTATAAACCATGAGCAGCGTGAGACAGCCCGCAAGGAGCGTATGCGACAGGCAGAAGCCTACAAGCAGAAGCGGCTCGGCGAGTTGTATGAGCGGCGGCAGGGCTGGTACCACGTATCGCTCGGACTGCGCCTGATGGTGTTCGCCCAGCGTGGCAACGACTACTTCGCCGACACTACCTTCGAGGGCGACATCATCGCCGACAGCGGCATGGATGCCTACCAGAAAGCCGTGAAGCACGTGCAGGACAATCCCGGCGAGCTGACCCATCGCGGCAATATGGCCACGCTCCACGCCTGGGGCGAGCCCGACAGCAGCAACTACTCGTTCCAGTTCCTCGGCGTAAAGACCGACGACGGCTACAGCGTGGAGAAATGGCAGGAGTGGCATGACAAGGGAGAAATCTAAAACAACGGAACAATTAAAAGCTACACGATATGGAGACAAAAATTATTACCGAGAACATTAACGGATTACTTTTCAACGAGCTCCGCAATTATATGCAGAGCATGGTTTATGAGTCGATGAAGGCTCTTGACCCTCATGACAGCGACTATCTTGACTGGTATGAAGACTGCACGATGGAAGACTATTTTCAGGAGTGGACGGAAATCTGGAACGATCAGGACGAGAAAGTAGGCGAGGGCATAGACACCATAGCACATAAGTTCGTCCTGAACGATGACACACGAGCAGACTTCGAACGGGCTTTTAACGGCGCAAAGAGTAACGCCATTGACGAATATATAGAGGGAATTCAAGACGAAATTCCCGACTATGCTGAAGAGCATGATTTTGAAAAGTCCATTTGCCTTGATGACGAGGTGACGGATGCAGAGCGCGAGGAGTTTCCGCATTGCACTGACAGCGAACTAATCAGTTCACGGATAGACGAAGCCAGGAGCAGACTTGAGAAAGAGGGATATAAAAAAATAGCTGTAGATAATGATAATCTTATCGAGTTTGACAGTCCTTTCGCGCAAGGCGTTTACAACGAGAACACTTGGCATCTGACGGCAGAGCAGATTGCGAAATGGTTCGGTGCGACCGTTATGATTCACTATCAAGGCAGCGACCCTTTTGACTATGAGGATATATATTTCAAAAAAGCAAAGGAATAAACTTCCTTTGCTCTAATCGTCAAACTTAGAACACCAGAAAGATTATGAAAAAAATAGAAATTAATTTAGACAAAATGCGTATCTATGCCTATGGATATGGATGTTACGGCTCACCTTACAACGGCGATGCCGATGTGGAGATGGAAATGCAGGACTATATCGACAACAAGGAAGACGGAATCTATGAAGTAGGAAAGGCAGAATATTTCGAGGATGAAGATTGCTGGGTTGCAAAAATAACTGAAAACTAACATATTATTAACTTTGCAACCGCTACAACGATTAAAAAGCTACACGAATTATGACATTGACCTACGAACAGGCTATAAAGATAGCACGGATGATGTTGCATGCTGCAACTTTTGATGGGGCATTCCTTGTGCTCCATCCCATAGTAACTCAGAGAGACGGGCGTGAGGATGTGCTGACCATGATAGCGCAGGCGCTTGAAGAGCTGTCTGGCGCTGGTGCAGACGTCCTGTACGGGCACTTGCGTTTCTCCAACGGGCATAACCAAATGGAGGTTAACGGGCTTGGTAGTGAGCGCGTAGCCGAGTTGCAGAAAGAATGGCAGACGGCTCCAGTCTATAAAGACGCAAAAGGGCGGTCATACGTCATGTATGAAGGAGTATATACGCAGGACTATTGTTACCAGACGATAGATGTCGCGCGGTATGTTGACTTTGAACCGACGGGTCATAGCCGAAATATATTCAAGTTGCAAAAAAGGCTCCAGAGAATTTCAGATTACGCAGAACTCGAAGCACTCGAAGAAAGCGGGGCCATCGACGAAATGACTGACGAAGAATATCTCCGGATAGCTCATCTGTATCATTAAATAGAGTACGAAAAGACACGGCAATGAAACGACACGCATACATCCAGCTCCTGTTGCTGGCGATATTCCTGGCGGTGGTGATGGTGTTCCACCTCCATGTCATTGCTATGTTCGGCGTCAGTACGCTTCGCATCGTACTCGTCGTCGTCACCCTCGTCTGCATGGCCGCCACCGCAGCCATGTATGTATATGTGAGAAAGAGATTGAAGAATTAAAAAACGAAACGATTATGAAAGTAATATCAATCGAAGAAGTAAACGTACTGGTAAAGCTGAAACTGGACTGTCGCAAAGAAGACGACAAGGGCTATACTCTTGGAGAAGCAGACCGCAAGGTGCGTATCTTGACGGACGATGACTGCGTAGTGACGCGCTATCTTATTGATGGCGACGAGCGTATGGAGCGGTGGTCGCTTGATAGAGTCGTAGAGAACGAGGACGATGTTTGCCTGATTGACAAGGACTATGACATCGACCGCTATGATATACGTGACTGGATAGAGGCACAGCGTGATGTGTATGGTTGTGACGATTTTGAATCTTCATGCAACATCGTTTCCCTGCTGGCAAAGCATGGCCTGTGGAAAGACGAATACCACCAATATGTGAAGGATGCTCTTATGCCTGAAAGATGCGGCTATTCAGAGAAAGAGCAAGCAGTGGCAGAGAAAGTGACAGAGATACTTGACAACGACGATTTCGGAGGTGAATGCTCGTTAGAGAATGTCAAAGTGGACGATTATATACACCTGTTTGTGAGGGGTGGCATAGACATTAGCGGTATCGCTGCCATCGGCAAGGCATTCGCTGACAAAAATCCACGATTGTATAGTATTATTGGCAACGAGACAGAGATTGTAATAAAGCCGAAAAAGTCTTAGCCCGCATTACTACGCACACATTTATATATTATATACGCCGCTGCCCTGCATCAGGGTGGCGGTTTTCTATTAACTTAAAACCCAAAGCAAAACTATGAAGAAGTATTTTGCCCTGCTGTCGTGTGCCCTGATGGCACTGACAGCCTGTGAGAACAACGCCCTCGAAGAGAGCGAAGTGATGAACCCCGAGACGAGCGACCCGCAGCAGGTGACGCTCACCTTCTCGCCCTACGAGCAGGAGGCCATGACCCGCGCCGGAGGCGAAGCCACCAGCATCGCCACTATCGCCACCCGCCTTGACGTATGGCTCTACCAGGACGGCCAGGAGGTGCAGGCCATCCACCAGACCAGTGCCGACGCGGACTTCGGTACGGTGGCCCTCACCCTCGACAAGCGCAATACCTACACGCTCTATGCCTGTGCTCACAAAGACACCGGCGCGGCCACCCTGCAGGGCGGCATCATCACCTGGCCGGGCGCGAAGATGACCCACTCGATGTTCTATACCAAGACGTTCACGCCAGCCGAGACCACCACGCTTTCATGTCTCATGCAGCGCATCGTGGGCCAGTTCCGACTGGAAACCACCGATGCCGTGCCTACCGAGGCAGACAGGATCACCATTGCCGTGGACCAGGCTCCAGCCGCGTGGAACGTCAGCGGCTACGGCATGAATCCCAGTGATTACACCGCCACCTACCAGGGCTACAACCTGAACCAGGACGGCAGCGTAACCCTCTCCGCCTTCGTCATCGCCGACCCCGACGAGTCCGTGCTCCACACCGTCACCGTCACCGCCTACGACACCGCAGGCCAGTCCATCCAGCAACGCACCTTCGAGGATGTCCCCCTGCGCAACGGCTACCGCACCACCTATCGCGGCGCTTTCTTCACGGATGCCGCCTTCACCTCCTCGTTCACCGTCAGCGACTGGCAGGAGTTTGACACCGTGGAGTTCTGAGGAAGTGAAGAGTGAAGAATGAAGAGTGAAGAATTTGCTACCGCCGTCGGTGTCGGGTGATTTGCCCGCCCGATGGTCGTAGCGCTATTATTAATCCTAAAACCCAAAACAAAATGAAAACAACAATTATCCGTTCTGTCTGCTGCTGTATCACAGCAGCCTTTATGCTCGCCTCCTGCGAGAAGCCCATCCTCGGCACTGAGGACAGTAACGAACCAGAGGACAACGTGACCCTCACGTTCAGCGCACATGGCGCAACGACCCGCGCCGCTGCCACCGACATCGGCACCTGCTTCTCAAAACTCAACGTCATGCTGTTCAATGCCGACGGCACCAAGTATTTCGACAAGATGCGAACGCAGTACTCCACCGACGAGAACTTCGGACAGATGTCGCTCACGCTGCCCGCCGGTGAGTACGGCGTGGTTGCCGTCGGCCACTCCTCGGCCAAGAGTGCCACCATCAAGAGCATGGAGATGGTGCAGTTCACCGCCAGCGACGGCCAGAAACTGACGGACACCTTCTGCTATGGCGGCACCGTCACCGTGGGCGAAGCACCCGAACAGCACCAGCTCACGATGAACCGCATGGGTGCGATGGTGCGCTTCACGTTCACCGACGAGGAAATCCCCGCTCAGCTGACGCACGTCAAGTTCGACTATACCGGCGGCTCGGCCAATTTCAACCCCACCACCTCGGAAGGCACCACGAAATCGACACAATCAGAGACGCGCCCCGTCGCCGCCGATGACGTCTATGAAATCTTCACCTTCCCCTATCTCTCCTCCTCCGGCACGCTGAAAATCACCATCACCGCCCTCACCGCCCAGGGCGACGTCATCAAGAAGCGAACCCTCGATGCCGTCCCCGTCACGCGCAACCGCATCACCAGCTACACTGGAAAATTATTCTCAGATGAGGATGGTGTTATCACGCAGTCCGGCTTCGGCTTCACGGTCAACGGCGAGTGGGAGGGCGAGGACCAGCATGAGTTCTGAGTGAAAAGTGAAAAGTGAAGAGTGAAAAATTACGCCGCCGCGCTCCCTTTCATTGGGGATGCGCGGCGGCGTTTTTTTTTGCGCGGGCGGGCTGTGTGCGTCAGCTGTACCAGATGGAGCTGTCGGCGGTGGTTGTCGTCGTGCTCTCAGTGTCTTGGGTTCTCAGTTCTTCTTCTTTCATATCGCTCTTGGTGTTTCGGTTCATTTTTCAGTTTCTTAATACTCTCAGGGCCTGCCAGGTGTACCAGGTGGAGCGCGTTGCGTCGTAGAGGGCATCGTGGGCCTCGCTGCCACGGGCGTAGTCGGAGGGCAGAGGGTCGAACACCTTGTAGGCCAGTTCGGGCTGACGAAGTGTGGCGGGCTTGTCGCCGCTCGCCAGTTCGGGGTAGTCCTCAGTGATCTTGCGGTACTGGCGTAATGCTACCGCCGTCGCCCCTTCGATGATGATGGTGCGGCAGTCGCGGAACGAGGTGTGGGGGATGGTTTCCTCCAGGTCGATGTCGAAGCGGCGGCATAGGGAGCGGATGATGCTGATGTCGAAGTCGGCTCCTTGCGCCCATAAGCAAACGCTTTCGGTACGTAGTTCCTTTGTGGTATTGCGGATATAGTCGAGGATGCCGACGGTGATGTCCTCCACCGGTTCGGCCAGTCCTTCGCACACGGCACGCTTCGCCGCCTCCGTGCGCTCCGACCACCAGCGTATTGTGGCAGGGTCGAAGTCCATGCCCTCCACCAGGCACGTCCGCAGGTCCACATAGCCCACGTAAGGCTCCGGCCATCGTGCCGCCTCGTCCTCAGTCAGTTCGCCCAGGTCGTCGGCCACGGCGAACGGGTCCTTCTCGGCATCGCGCCGCCACGGCACAATGGCCACCTGCATCGGTGCGGCATTGGCCGAGAGGGCGCAGGTCTCAAAATCGATGGTAAAATCTAAGTGTTTCATTGCGTTTTTGGGGTTTGGGCTGCGGCACTGCCGCAGCATACTGATGATGTTAATAATCAAGCACGATGTTCCTGCGTTTCAAGATCTCGCGCACGGTTTCTGCTTCCACTTTGGCTATCGAGGCGATGTTGCTCACGCCCCAGCCCTCCTTCTGCAGGTCGTAGATGAATTGTTCCACGGTTCTGCCTCCATGTAGTCTCTTTGTCATAATACTTCAGTCGGTTGTTAAGTTGGATAATCATTGGTTGTATCTGTATGAAATTCGTCCTCGTGTGAGGTCGTAGGGTGACAGCTCTACCTCCACGCGGTCGCCCACCATCACGCGGATATGATGCTGGCGGATGCGTCCGGAGAGGGAGGCGAGGATGGTGATGCTGTTATCTAACTCCACGCGGAAGTTGTCGCGGCTCAGGTTCTCTACGACGCGGCCTTGTGCCTTGATGGCTTTGCCACGAGTCTGCTCATGCTCGGCAGAATGAAAACGAGCTTTCTTCTGCTCTCGCTTACTCGCAGCCTTAATCTGATCTTTTTTGCCCATTGTTCTGTTGTGCTATATTATTGACTATCAGACTGTTATTTATCATAATAGGTATTCTCGTGATTTTTCTGTGCGTCCGTTTCGCACCGTTTCTTGCCGTGCCATCGGCTGGATTTCTTGTCGCGGCGTCGTCGCTCGGCACGTATGTGGTTGTAGAATCCGGTGTAGTATTTCGGCGGATTGTCAGCCAGATATTGAAGGGTCTCGGCGGCCTCGCGTTGCTCCTTGGTCGGCTTGCCGAGGATGGGGATTGCCGCCATGCACTCGTTGATCAGGAAGAGGATGCTTGCCTGTCGGCGCTTCATCATCCTTGGCCACCGGCGCTCCAGAGCTATCTCGCGTCTGCGAACCCGCTGGTAGGCTCTGAGCATGGCCTTGCGGCTCTGGCCTTGATAGAACCAGACGGCCTGGCCTGTCACGCAAGAGTAACAGATGTAGCGGTATTTTGGTGGGCGGCGGTGGTACATATTGTTATTTACTATTTGTTTCTTCGGCCTCCGGGTCTTGCTCAGGGGCGGGCTGCACGTAGTTCGGGTCGCCCTCGTGGGCGGGGTCGTAGCGGTGCTTGGGCACCTGGCTCTTGCGGTAGAAGTAGTAGCAGCGGGGGTACGGCTTCTTCTTCACCAGTTCGCGGGGCAGGCGGTTTCCGTGCTCGTCGGTGGCTATGCTGAAGCCGTCGGCGGCCTTGGGGTACTGCCATGCGGCGCACTGGCGCATGCCGAGCGTGACGTCGGTGTCGGTCTTCAGTGTGATGCGCGGGTTGCGGATGTACGGCGACGTGCGCAGATAGTCGTCCAGCTGCTCGCGGATGCGGTTGTAGGCTCCCTTGATGGTCTTCTCGCCGATGGTGATGCCGCAGTAGTCGAGCAGAGAAATGGCCAGTTCGCGCTGAGCGATGGGGATACCGAGGTGGCGCTTATCGGCAAGGTAGCCTGCTATCCAGCGGGTGAACTGCTCGTCCTTCGAGGCGGCGAGGGCCTGTCTTAACAGCGCCCGGCTGTCGCGTGGCGGCGTAAAGGTCTCTTCGGGGTATTGCAGGAACAGCTGGCAGCACTGCAGCAGCAGGTTCCTTGCGTCGTTGAGTATCTGTGGCGGCAGATTATGGGCCACCTCCTTCACGCCCTCGTTGCGGAAGTCGTCGGCAGGAGTGTGGGCGGGCCGCGAGCCGTCCATCGAGCGGGGGTGATACCAGTCGCCTACGAGTATCTGGTAGGCACGTCGGTTCGTCGAGTCGCTGGAGAGGTCTATCTGCTCGTTGCTGGCCAGTACGAACTTCGGCAGGTCGTCGCCCGTCAGTTTAACAGAGCCTTTATAGAGGCCGCGAGAGGTGACGGAGAGCGGATAGTTGTACATCTTCTTGGGATTGAAGCCCTGCGGCAGTTCGTCGATGCAGACCACGTTGTGCAGACCGGGGATGACTTTGCCCAGTTCCTGCTCCATCACGATATTGCCGCCTTCGAGCGCCTTGCCGTCGATGCCGAGGGTGCGGCGAACGAGGGCGAAGAGTTCCAGGATGGCCGTCTTGCCCGTGCCGCCCGAGGCGAGATCCTCGCGGCGGGTGCCGTTGTCGGTGATGTGGATGAACTGCTGACGATTGGCTGAGCGGTGGCGCACCAGTGCCGAGCCGATAGCGTGGAGCATGGCGATGAAGTACATGTCCTGCATCTGCTGTTCGGTCTTGGTAAGCTCCTGCGTCTGCTCCTTCTCCCAGAAGATGCGGCAGGTGTTATACAGGAAGCGGAAGTGCAGCGGCATTTCTTCTAATGGCTTATCCATCACCAGACGGTAGCGCCAGAGCTGCTGCCACTGGTCCCATCGCATGTTCTCCTGCTTGATCTCGTCGTCCACCTTCGCCGCACTGAGTATCGCCTCGTGCTTGGCCAGCTCTGTCTTGTAATAGCCTGCCTCCTCCACGTGCCACAGGCGGTCGGTGATGGTGAAGTCGCCGTCGAGGATGGCGTCCTGATTGGTCCACTGCTTCATCTGCGAGTATGGCACGAGGCTGATGCTGTCCTTCGTCACACGGACGGCGGTGTTATGGAAGAAGAAGTGGTCGAAGTCCTCGCCGAAGCTCTTCTCGTCGAAGTCCATCGTCTCTATACTTTCCATGATACCCTGCTCCAGCTTGGCTCCGTAGATGGCACGGCTGAGGGCACCCTTCTTGTCGTTGAACTCAGAGTGCGCCCGTAGCCATTCGGCCATGATGTCGCGCACCTGGGGCACCAGCTTATTGCTGCCCTTCTGACCCACGAACAGTTCGCTATAGGTATGGTCGTTACCTAATAGGAAGAAGCGGCTGAACGACTCGTCGCCGCTCTGCATTACGCGGCGCACGATGCCACGGGCACGGAGGAACACGGGGGTGTTCCGCAGATCGAACTTATAGCGGGCGCGGCTGCTGCCGTCCTGTTCTTTTCGCTCGCTTTCCCATTGCCAGAACTTGCAGGTCGGGGTGTCGAACATGGCGTTGTCGAACCACTCCGTCGGGTCGTCGTGCTGAAGTTCGGCGGGCATCAGCCGCTCCACCTCGGCGAAGTGCTGGATGAAGTCGGTGGCGTCCTTCAGGGGCTTTGCCTTAGTTTCAGGTTTCAAGTTGCAAGTTTCAGGTGTCTCGCCTCCATGTGCGCCAGCCTTACTTGAAACTTGAAACTTGAGACTTGAAACTTGCCCCAGCTCGCGGGGCAACCGGAGCCAATGCACGGCGGGGTTGCTCAGGGCGATGGCCTGGCTGGCCTTCAGTCCTGTCTCGTCCTCGTCGTAAATGACGTACAGACCGCCCTCTACGCAGACGCTCTGGAGCTTCCTCAGCAGTGCCCGCAGCCAGCGGTTAGGGCGCATGGTGCCGCCCTTGCCGTCGAAGCCTGCCAGCTCGCTGTTGAGCCATACCACATGCGCATCGCTGTGGCTATAGACTGCCATCGCATCGCGGGGGCCGGAGCATAGTACGATCCTGCCGAAGCGAATCTGTTTCGTCTTCTTCTCCTTATCCTCTATCTCCACGTAGGGATGGCGCTTGTCCTGTTCGGGAATCACGCCGTCCTTCAGGAAGTCCTCCAGGTCGGCGTCTGCATACCACTGTCGGCCTACGTCCACGCTCTCGTCCACATCTTTCCATGCCCACTTATACCCGTAGATATTCTTCGGTTCGTATTTCTTCGTGCCGAACGGATAGCAGAACATGAAGATGGGATAGTTGCGGGTGGCATTGACGAATTGCACGTAGAAGCCACCCTTCTCCTTGTTCTCCTTGCGGCTGATGACGCGGGCTACGGGCTGAACGTGGAACAGCCGCTCAACCTCCCTACCCCACTCGATCACGGTCTTAGTCTCGGCTTTCAGAGGGTTGCCGTAGAAGCCAGCGCCTAAAGAGCAGCGGTAGAGCGGTTCGCCCGTGTCGGGGTTGAAATCGGTTATCATGTCGCCTATCTTGATTTCGGCGGGGGCAGTGCCGCTTTGGTCGGAGGCCGTAGCACTTTGTTCGGTCGTTGTCCCGCCATTGTTGCTTATATCGTCCTTATTGGCTTTGTGAGTTGACATCTCCACCTTCAGCCCCAAAGCCTTCAGCCCCTCCACGGTCCAATCGCCGCGCTCCAATAGCGGCTCGTCGCCCGTCCAGTCGGCATACTGCAGCTCGGTCTTGCGGAACTCCGTCCACCCCACCCTGTCCATGCGCAGGTTGCGCTGCCACTTGCGACCCTCCTCGTCGGTCTCTGCCTCTAAGTTTACGTCGCAGCGGGTGGCCAGTTCGGTCAGTACCTCCTGCAGTTCTCCCGCAGGGATGGCTCCTGCCGGTTTACCCATCAGCCGCGCGGCGAGCTGAATGGCTCCGTAGCCCGTGACTCCGCACACGTAACACTTGAACATCGGCGCCGTGGCTCCCAGCCTTGCGTCGCGCTCCACATGCAGCGACGGATCATGGTCGTCGTGCCAGGGGCAGAGGTAGTAGGCCACAGTGCCTTTCGCGTTCTGCCGCTGCATCGTGTGCCCCCAACCCGCCATTACGTCCGCGAGGGAAATCTGGTCTAATATGTTGTGATTATTCTCGTTCACGATTTGTTAGTAGTGTCCTTCTTCTTTTTCGTATACTCACGATATTCATTCTGCAGTTGGGTAATGACGGCATCCTTGTCGGCGATGCGCTCGCGCAGGTTCTCCACGAGCTGCTGCAGCGAGGTCACCTGCTTGTCGCTCTGCTCCCACTTCTCGCAGGCCGCACAGTACATGTTGCGTAGCTGCTCCACGTTCTCTGCGGCCTGCTCCATCTGGCGGCGCAGTTCGTCGCGCTCCGCCTGATAAGGATTGTTGCCCAATAGGGCTGAAAGAAGATTCTTCAGGTATCGTTTCATGTCGAAAGCCTCCCTACTTGGTTCGTGTGATACAGATGGCCGATGCGTCGTAGTCCGTGCGCACCTCATACTCCTTGTCCTCCAGCTTCATGTCGTGTACCTGCACCTTAACCGACTTTATCTTCTTCTTGTCGGCCAGGGTGAAGATGCGCGACTGTCGGACCCGCATGCCTCTTAACTCTTCTTTGCTCACAGTCTCCTGCATAATTGTCTGAAAATCTCTTAAATTATATGCGTTAATAACACAAAAACGGGAGAAAAACCTTACCTTTGCAAGTGTTCTAAGTTCGCAAGGCGACGCACGGCTCTCCGCTGAGAGGCGCTTCACTGCGCCTGCAGGTTCTCCTTGTACCCGTCGGTGAGTTAATTAACTAACTCGTCTGCAAAGGTAAGAAAGTTATCTCAAAGTCGTGTTGATTGCTGTCGATTATTAACGTAATTTAATTATAGTTTCAACATGGCAAAAAAAGAGAAGAACAATTTCACACGCGCCGTGGAATGGCTCATAACCCACGGAGGAGTTAAGAATCAGAAGGACATGGCCGAGCGCATGGGTACGACGGAGAATACCATATCGCGCAACAAGCACGGTGGTGTACAGCGTCCTGATGACGACACACTGCGCAAGTTCAACGAACAGTTTGGCAGCATCATCAACCTCGACTACCTGCGCGGCGAGAGCAAGGTGATGCTGGTGAAAGACCTTGTCGCACGTCAGTCTGCCAAACAGAGCAAACCTGCAGATAAAACGGCGTCACTCCTCGCTGCAAAGGACGAGACTATTGCCGCAAAGGACGAGACGATTGCTGCCTTGAAAGGCAAACTCTCTGGCATAGATGAGACCATTACCTCGCTGAAGCGCGAACTCACTGTCAAGGATGACGTCATCGCCACGAAGGACAAACTTATCAGTAACCTTCAGCAACAGATAGACGACCTGCGCATGCAAGTCGCCTCGGAAAAGGGGCTCCACTCGGCTGGTATTTCCCCATCGGCAGCTGCTGAACAGCACACATAGCCGCACTACGAACACACGGAGTAGTGGTGACAAACCGTTGGAACGGGTTGTCGGTATCGTACAGGGCATAACGAGGCTCTCCATGATCAAAAGACTAATTCAGCTTAAACCAGAAGCCGTTCTGTGCGACCAGGATGATGCGCGACGGCTGCCAGACATGGCTGTCTTCAACGATAGAGCCTGACGTGCCAGACGAATACTTATACGTCTTCACCATGTACGCATGACTAAGTGTAAGCGAGTCGGCTGCATAGCCGCCAGGCGTCAGTTCACCATAGTCCTCGATCCACGACGCCACGAACTTATTGTTCGCGACACATCCTATTATGGGTGCTCCACTTGCCGTCTGAGCATGACAGTAGACCGTCACCATCTTGCCGTCGCAGGTTGCAGGGTCTGGCAGCAGCACCGTGCCGCTGTTAGATGTCCCCCTCCATGTCTGACTGGTGGTTTTCGGCATAAGCATTACTATGTCGGCCATGCCTGTCGTCGCGTAAGAGAGACCTCCCTTAACGTACTCACCACCACCGCCGATGCATTCGCCGCCGTCGAAAAAATAGCATATTTTGTGATAGAAGTTTGTCGCTTTCACCGTCCCAGTGAACTCCCCGCTCGTCGCATATACCTCACCGCGTATAAACGCATCATTCTGATACGTCTTTCCCGTGAGCAGGTTGACGGCATAGTTGGGTATGAAGTTGTGGTGGTCGGATGCCCACTGTCCGCTTGACGACGAACCGGGTGTCTTGTACTTGCCTGCGTGATCCTCGTTGGGGTAGGCAGGGTCGAACCAGAAGTAGGTAGGTTTCTCATCCCCACTATTGATGTACGTATCGGGGTCTTCGTACTTGCCGTGGTATTCCGTGCCGTTGATGGTGCCATGCACGGAGATGAGCCAGTCGCCGCTGACGACGGCTGCGCCGAACTGCGCGAAATCGGCAAAGAGATAGCGGGCGCGGACGAGGTTGTACTGGCTCATACCCTGTACCCAGATAGTTTGACCAGTAGTGGTAGGGCCAATGTGTGTGCCGTTCACCACATTGCTCTCGGCATTGAGGTAGTAGATACTGGTGGTCTCGCCAGTGCCGCTCACCTCCACGGCCACCGTCTGACTGCCGTTGCTGGTATATTCTACGTCTTCGCGGTATTCGCCGGCCATATAGCACAGCTTGCCCATAGCACCGATGGCTCCAGTCAAACAGATGTAGGAGGTCTGGTCGTTCACGCCTGCCGCCGTGTAGTGCATGATGCGCTCCCAGACGTAGGGGTGGGTGGCACTCGGGTCGGGAGCCGACGGGAACCAGCGCACGCCGTTCACCTGATAGAGGTCTCCGTCGGCATGGCTGGTGCGACTGCGACTCAGGGCGTAGGCGTGCTCGTTATATGGGGCGTTGTCGCCCTTCAGGTCGTCCTCGTGTGCCATGTAGGCCGTTGCCGTGCGGCCCTCTTCCAGCTTGGGCATGCAGATGCAGGAGATGGAATGATTGCCTGTGCCGCTGCCGTATGCCTGGTAGAATTGCAGATTGAGTGTCTCGGTGCTGATGCTGCTATTGGTGAGGAATGTGATGGTATGTCGTGCGCCGTCCCATCCTCCAGAGATACGAATATCGTTATGACCGTCGGCTGCGACCTGATATTCTGCGCCGTCAAGAATTACCTTTCTGTCGTTGCCAAAGATGTTTGTGCGTACACCACTGAAAAGATTATAGAACGACAAGATAAGATTTCCACCGCCGTTTGCAACAAAAGCGTTAAACGACAAAGTGTACCATGTGTTAGCTTTGAGTTTACCGAGCAGGCTTTGGTAGAAATTCACATAGTCTTCGTTAGCCATAGCATTAAGCCGGATCGACTTCCGTCCATTGACAATGGTGTCTGCTGCCGTGTCGATGACAACATTGGTATTGCTGCTCCTGTGCCATGCCTCCAGCACAAAGTCCAAACCCCGGTCGAAGATGGTGCGCAGCAGTATGTTGGGATTGACCTCCTGGGCATCGTCGCCCTTGGGACCGGTGTCGCCGTCCTTAACGACTGTTATCTGCGGTATTTCCTTTAAGACTGTGTCGTCGTTTTTTATGAGTCTCAATACAATGCCGGCGGTGGCTGTGCGTACAGACGCCGACGGGATTCCATACGACATTCTAAGCATGCCGCCTTCCTCGATTCTTAACCTCTCGCAGCTTCTCCATGCTTTCCCGTCAACGCTGAATTTTACTTCATACACCGGGCTGCCGTCTAAAAGCGCAATAAAGGATATTTCTGTCCGCTTAGTCCCCGCAATAGAGAAAGCCCTGACTTCGATGTCGCCCGTCTCAATCGTCCCGTCGGCCTTGGCGTTGATGACACTTACACTGGGAACGATGTCATAAGTGACGCCATCCTCGGCCCAGCGGCTCCATAGCGACATAGTGTAGTCGTTGTTCTTGCCTGTGTATTTCGTCCACTGCCTGGTGCCGTCGGAGGCTGCTGCGCCTTTGCTGCGCGTAGCCACCCATTCGTATGGGTACGTGCTGTTCGGTCCTTTCGGGTCGTCGGTAGTCTGGGCTTGCTCGGTGAGCGAGGCCGTCTGCGAGGCAGAAGTGATAGTCGGACGGAACTCATCGGCGGCATACCCCGTCTGTACAGAGTCCATTATGGGTGCCACATTGTTCTTAGTCCGGATGAACACATATTCGACGCCGTCGCCGTCCATTCCGTTTCGTCCGTATCGGCTCCAGATGGTTGGCGTGTTGAATGCTCCCCAACGTCCGTTGGCCTTGTCGTAGTCTCGGAACGCGGTATATTCGATGTCGCCTGGTGAGGAGACTCCCGCCGGGTTGTCGTTCCAGTTGGTCGGCACGAAGTCGTCGGTGAGGTAGCAGTTATAGATGCCGTCCGTCTGTCCGCTGACGGGCTCTCCTTTGGCCGTTCCCGTGGTGCCGGAATATCCGCTGTTGCTGTTCACGCGGTATATCCACTCCCGCTCCTTGGCATCCTCTCCTGGTGTTCCGTTGTCGCCGCTGATGCGCACCGGCGTGCTCCATTCGTCGACGGTGCCGGTCTGCGTGTTCAGCATGCCCGTCGCCATCCATAGGAAGTAGTTGTTGGTGCGGTTGGGCGCCGACGCGCTCCACCCTGAGCCTGCCGCCGGCGGATAGGTCAGCGAGGACGGCACATCCGGTGGCGTGGTGTCGCTGGCATCCCACTTGTAGATGCTGACGGAGGTTGCTCCTGGCGTCCCCTTCACGTAGTTCCAGGCATACTTCTTCGCTGCCGCCAGCTTCTCGGCATAGGTCGATGCGTC
>Ga0326513_10000379_pt1 | contig 37362 bp, 55 predicted proteins | sample 2_2465_0518_D_FD_203654 | JGI IMG/M metagenome (GOLD analysis project Ga0326513, IMG submission 203654) | Bovine rumen microbial communities from UC Davis, California, United States - 2_2465_0518 | ecosystem: Host-associated > Mammals > Digestive system > Stomach > Rumen | place: USA...
TCCCTTTTTTTGCCTGTGTTATAATCGTTGCTATGAATAACAAAGATGATCTTCAGTTTTATATCTCCACACTTCTTGAGGAGCAGAACCTAAGGCAACGGGCGAATGATGCTGCGCAATCAAAACAAAACAAGCGAGATATCGCCACCTTTTTTATCAGTCTGTTAACGCTGCTCGTTTCCATCGCCGCGCTCATTGTAGGAATAATAGGATTGTTGCGATAACCAGTATTATCAGAGCGACACTTGCAATCCCCATTTCAATCCCTGCCAGTCTGTCTTTTTGCTCTCTTATCCTGTCCTGCCTGTCGTTGTAGGCCTTTTGTTCTTCGAGTCGCTTTGCTACGTATTCAAGGAATTCCGTTTCGTTCATGTGTTCTCCTTCCGATAAGTCTTAAGTTAAAGCCCAGGCGCAGAATTAAATCAAGCTATCTTTATAAGTAGTTTTCTAATTGCGTCCACGCCCTTCTGATACGCAAGCGTTTTGATGCTGATCCTTGTCTCTCCGTCCGGCATGGTGTACTTCTGCTCAATAGTTCTGAAGTAACCCTTGTCGATGTACTTCTGATACGGGATGTTGTCATTCATCAGAACCCCTTTGGCCCTTAAGATCCCGAACAGCTTATTTCGACCGATTCCGGGAAGGTTTAAGACTTTGGCAACCTGTCCGATCTCGATAGCGTCTTTACTGTCTGCTACTGCGTCAAAAAAGTCTGCTTTTGGTTTCATTTTGTTGTTTTCAATCGCCAGACGCTCCGCCTCTTCTGCCTTATCCGCAAGTGCTCTAAGTGCTTCAGCGTATGTCTGCGGCATGTGATATGATCCTGTTTTCCTGATTGACGGAAGGACCTCGGACGTTACCCAGTGCTTAAATTCTTTCGCCTTTGGCAGATGACTTGACAGAATCAGACTGTACAGACCGGATTCATTGATAACATACATTTCACGGCTTTGGCCTGAGTCGGTAAAACACCGAGTCAGCTTATCCTCATCATCAACGTGTCTTTTCATTGCGTCAGAAGTGTCTTTGTAGCCTAAGATTGTCGCAACATCCTTCCCGACAAAATACGGCTCGCCATTTACCTCAATGACTCTTACCTGTCCAAACTCCTCATTGTTAAAAATCTGTAATTCGTTCATGTTCCTCCTCTCGGTATCTTGTCAAGTTACTCACTTGGCAAAAAAAATAGGTGTGGGATCTTCGATGTTCAGAATGTCGATCATTTTTTCGATTTCATCAGATCCAAAAATTCCCTTTTTCATTTTGGCATAGAATGTTTTTGGAGTGATCCCGATGTTCTTTGCGACTTCTTCCTGAGTCTTTCCATTCTGAACGATGATCCCCTTTAGTCGGTTCACATCTACCATATCTTGTGTCCTCCTTTCGTTTTTTGTCTGTAACTTGTGAAGTTACTCTATCATAATAGCACACTTTAGTAGCTTGTCAAGATATTTTTTTCTTGTTTTGTAACTTTTTAGTTGTATAATAAGATAAAACAGGATGAAAGGAGATAAATCATGACAAAAGGACAAAGAATACGGAAAGCAAGAGAAAAAGCACACTTTTCTCAAACAGAGCTTGCAACAATAATAGGGATCTCAAAGCAAACATTATACAAATATGAACATGATATTGTTACAAACATTCCATCAAACATCATTGAGTTAATCGCCGACCTCACTTTTTGCACTCCCGCATATATTATGGGATGGGATGAATTTGGATCATTTCCCGCTCAAGAAGAATTTGAACTCGGAGGTGGCCACCACCAGTTAGACCTGTCAGATGATGAACAGGAGCTTGTTTTCGAATACCGTGTTGCCTCTGATGACGATAAAAAGATGGTTCGTAGAATGTTGGCATACGCAACAAAAATGAAAGGTGGTGATTCTGATGGCGAAAGCTAAAAAGCTCCCCTCCGGTATGTGGAACGTGATGGTATATTCCCATACCGAAGGCGGAAAAAGAAAATATGTCTCGTTTACTGCTCCAACAAAGGCACAAGTGGAATTGAAGGCGGCGGAGTATAAGGCCAACAAAAAGCGGCTTACATATACAGATCTGACAGTGAAGCAGGCTGTTGATGGATATATCAACGCAAAAGAGGCTGTTCTATCCCCGGCAACCATCAGAGGCTACACCAACACCAGCAAGCATTTTGACAGGATCGGCAGCAAGAAGATCAGATCCTTGTCCTCGGAAGAGGTTCAGACCTTTATTTCTGATCTGTCCATCAAAGGGCTGTCACCCAAAACCATCAAAAATGTGTATGGGCTTCTGACCGCTTCTATTGCCCTATATTGCCCCGATTTATATTTTAGGGTAAGTTTGCCCGCTAAAAAGAAAACACGCCCGTCCTCGCCATCTGACGGAGCGGTGGCGGCATTGTATGAGCAGGCAACAGGCAATCTGAAGAAGGCCATTGCTTTTGGATGCCTTGGTCTGCGTGTCGGAGAGATCTGCGCTCTGACTTATGATGACATTGACGGAGACACCATCCACATATCAAAGGATATGGTCATGAATAAAAACAATCAATGGATCATTAAGGATGTGCCAAAGACAGAAGACAGTGACCGGATCGTCAAGGTTCCTGGTTACTTGTTGGAGCTGATCGGAGAAGGTACCGGCAGAATTGTCCCTGTGTACCCGAACACTATCTGCAAGCGATTCATAAAGCTCCGGGACAAATTAGGTCTATCGATCAAATTCCACGATTTAAGGCATTATTTTGCCTCAACCGCTGCCGTTCTTAATATTCCCGACATTTACACTGCTGATATGGGTGGCTGGTCCCGTGCTGGGAATGCTCCTGTCATGAAATCCGTCTACCAGAACAACATCAAATCTATGTCTGATTATTATGCCGACAAAATGGCGGATCACATGCAGAAGATTTTCACCTCATAATATATGCAAGATGAAATGCAAGATGACTTTTTAGAAATGCGTCAACCATGCGGTTGGCAGGAGCAGGGGAAGAGGGATTCGAATACAAAGGAAAAAATGGCTCAACCATGCGTGTTTCGTGGGTTTTCACACAAAATAGACCCTGTTTTGTGTCAAAAAATGCAAAACAGAAATGCCCTGTTTATGCGGTTTGTGGATAGAGCTACAAATAAATGCAAGATGAAATGCAAGATGAAATTCGGAAAAAAAAAGGGCAGCAGATTCTACTCCGCCGCCCCGAAATAAGGAGATATAAAAATATGAACTTTACCTCTATGTCAGCCCGATCTATTCAGCGCACCCCGTACAGTTAAGTACGGAATGCGCTATAGAAGGGGGTACAAAGATTGACAGTAACCTAAATTATATACGTGCCTTTGCTGTTCCTGATGCACACCCACCCGGACGGGATCTGCATCCAGTTACCGGACACAGCCTTGCACGTCACCTTAGTGCCCTTTTTCAGCACCGCGCCACCCTCTTCGTCGAAGAATCCGTTCTTCTTTCCGTCTTCCGTGAGGCTGTCGAATTTCAGCTTTTCGCCACTTGGGGTCTGTCTCACATACAGATCCGACTGAAGCGTGTAGACCTTGCCGATCTGATAGCCTGTCGAGGTCTGTGTCGTGGGTGTGTATGTTCCCGTGTCGTACTGTGTCAGATTGTGCGTGTTAATGATATTAAGCACATGCTGAGCATACTGCGGGCCTGTGGCATATCCACCCGCTGCTATGGCCTTGATACACTCGGCGGGTGAAGCTGCGTTACATGCAGGCTTATACCTCTTACAACTGCAGAGCATGTCCATGTAATCTTCTACCGAATCCTCAACCGTGTCGTATTTGCGGAAGAAGTCCACGATATGGCTCGGATTTACACCGTCATAATATTCTGTCGTGCCCGTCTTATATGCGGCTCCCTTCCATGCGGTCCCGAACTTATAAGCCGCACTGCCGACCTTAACCCCAAACAGGGCATTGGCATTTACCATCTTGGCCGACGTGCCCCATCCGCTTTCCTGGCATGCCTGTCCGATACACACCGATGCGTATATCTGGTTATTGTGCTTTTTGGCCTGTCGCTGCGCTATGGGCACAATCATGTTCAAAAAAGCCTGCTGTTGCGCTTTTGTAGCCGCCATATCATTCCTCCTTCTTCATCTGATACACCGCCGCCTCTATCAGCTCCGACAGGTCATCGTCAGATACAACTATCCCCTTGCCACCCAGCCATTTTGTCATAAAGGCAATAACGGTGGCCTTCTTCAGTGACCCCTGTCCGGGTGCCGTTATCGTCTGTTCTGCGGCTCTGACCGCAAGCCCTATCATATTAAGCACTGTGCTGTACCTCGTATCCTCTTTTAACGTGTTGATATACGGCACTACATAGGCCGTAATAAGTGCGGCGCATACAGATATGACGATCTTAAGCACCATCATGGTGAGCTCATCCACTTGCATTGTTATTCCCTCCTTTTAGCTTAAATATCTTTATCAGAGCGCACGACAGTATCTCCCCGCCGAAACATGCATAAAAGCACGTTGTGAGCGTGTCATGGCTCTGGCCTGTGGTTACTGCAAAAATAAACTCTGCCACCGAATAAATCAGCAGCAGAGCTATTGACAATACCACGTACTTTGTGAGGGACGGTATTTCTTTCCACTTCATTTGTACGCCTCCCTTATCTGTATCAGCTTTATTATGCTTTTCTTGGTGTCCTCCCGAAGGAATTCCTCAAACTCGTCCGTGTGAAAGTAATCAAGGACCGTGAGCTTTTTAACCAGCGCCACTATCTTGTCCTGCTTTATCTCGATGTAGGACGATGATCGGGACAGGTGGTTAAGAACTATCCAGTCGATGTATTCATCGAAAATACGCTCGACAATATACTTGCCGCGCCATTCTTTGTAGCCGTTGGGTTTTGGCATCGTATTTTCCATTTCTTCCAGGTGAAGACTCATCCACTCGACTTGCTGTCTGATTATCTCCCGTTCCCTGTCGTCAGCTCCCATGCGAAATGCCTTTGTGTGTATTTCCAGCAATCCGGTGTGAGCCAAGCCAATGATAATGACCGTGAAGATTACCAGAAATACAAGCACAAGGAAGGCATTTGAGTTAGTGAGGATCTTTGCTATTGCGTCCCACATTACAGTGCTACCTACTCTTCTACTGCATGGAATATAAACTCACTCTTATATCCGTCAAGTGCTTCGTTAAGTATCTTCACATTAGCTGTGATAACATCATCTGCGTTCCAGTATGTAGCGCACTTTGTATGGAAGTCAACCATAGCACCTTTAACGCCTGTTTTGCTCCTATCCCATTCTGTTATGTCCTTTTTAATAAGACTATTGTTTGATACCGCCATAACGAACAGCTTGCCACTCGGTATGAATTCCTGCCAATAGTCCGTATCTGTCGGAAGATTGCCTTGTGATGCCTCGTCATTGATGTATTCATAGTCCTTGCTTTCGTAGTTGACTATCGCACCCTTTGAGTATTCGATTTCCTCGTCATAAGCGGGATAATCGCTCAACTTGTTAATATCTTCATGGTAGCCGCCCCATGTGTTAAGTCCTTCGTCAACGATCTCTACAATAGCGGTGTCCGTGTTGGCATCGTTCCAAAGGTTCTTGCAAGTATTGTGATACGATACCCTTGCAGTCTTTTCGTTGCTTGTTTCTGCCACAACTGTCATAGTTTCGTCTGCAACTTGGGTTACAAATAATTTACTCATTATTTTTGTTCCTCCTTATATATTGAGTTCCAATATTAAATTTTTATCTACTGAAATAGTTATTTTATCTGTTAATCGAAAACATATACATCTACGGTTTCTGTAAACGCTGTTTCTACAAGAGCAATTTCTGTATCTTTCGCCCAAGTTACCACATCTGTAACTCCCACAGCTATGCTCTTACCTTTTCCAAAGGTTTTATGGATATATGAAATTAACTCCAAATCAAAAGCTGGTATAAACCATCTTGTAGATCCTTTCAAAGCTATTGCCTTATGAGCAGTAAAGTCAAAACCCGACACATCAATATCATACGCATGAGAGGCTGAATTATATGCTTGATTTGACTTTATCAAAGTATGAGTTGTATATCCTCCACTACCCCCCCACTTTCGGGCTTTCTATACATTAGTTTCTCTGACATTTGGTTTCTCCTTTTATCCGAATAAATATACTTTTGCTTGATCCGTTAAACTCGGAAGAAAATAGTCTATATAAATCTTATTGTTCTTGCTCGGTACATATGTATCAAAACCGCCATAGCACCCATCCAAAATCGTAGCATTATAAAATCTTCCTGTATTCAATGTACTTATGCAATAGTCTATAAAATGCAGACTACAATCACCAATTACCACCCAGTACCAATTATTTGAACTGTAAATATTTATAGCCATTGTCCTGTATTGATTTAAGGTTGCTGATGTGAGGTTAAATGTTCCGCTGTATCTTTTTCTTCCTTGAGCATCTGTACTATTATATGTCATATTTCCAAGATACAGATGTTTAGTGTATTCGGGGCTTGCCGTACCCCCCCCACTTTTACTCATTATTAGCTTTTCTGACATTGGATTGCTCCTTTCATGCTATAAACTCATAATTTACTGTAAATTGAGCCGACCATGCTTGTAATCTAACCACTATGTATGTATAGTGACTTGTACCGGCATTGTCATCATATACAGATAAATCATAGGTATTGTTAAAACTTCCGCTTGTATTACAAAACAAATTATTCTTAAAATCTACGGCTGCCCTTCCATCTTTGTAATATCCAACAGCGGCAAAGAAATTTGCTGAATTCCCTGTATTTCCCCATACATGAAGTTGTTTGTATTTATCCACTGGAATAAATATATTATAGCTATTTGTTTTATTCTTCTTGGATGTATCGGGAGTTAAAGAAGTCCATACACCGCTTTGTGGATATAAAACTTCACCACTTCCGCTCTCTTTCACCCTCGCTAACTTCTCACTCATAGTTCACCTCCACATCCCCACACCCTTACATAGAAATTACTTGTAGGCTGTGTCTTTGCATACAGATATACCGTCTTGTATGTGCTGTCATCTACTGTGCAATACTCGATTAAATCCCATGCCGCTTTCTCTGCTGTTGTCGGTATCGCCGCACTGCCCTCCGCTATGTCTATCTTCGGGACACCGCCTGTCGCATACGTCAAGGTTAATGTGTATCTGTAATATGTCGTTCCGCTTACAGATACCTGCGACCATCCGCTGTTGTATAATATCTGGTATCTTTTGGCCGAAGTTGCAGTTTTCAGATTGGCAAAATTCTTTGCAGATATTACCTTTGTGTCGTCTGTGGTATACGTTCCTGTTGTATCGATATTCGACGTCGCCACAGCTCCGACCGATGCCGCCGTAGCAGTAACTACCGTCCTGTTGTTCGTCGAATCGTCCGTAACCGTTGCCCCGACAAACTGCAAGTCAGCACGCTGGGTCATTGCCGTACCGCTTGAATTCTCTATCGTGTGTCCACCACTACCACCGCCTGTGATGTTCACGATCGTCTGGTCGTTCTCGCTGTCGTCCGTTACCGTCGCACTGCCCGTGAACTTCAGCTTTGTTCTTGCTGTCTGTGACGTACCGGAGGAATTAACGATTGTGTGCCCGCTCACGATATGCGCCAGCTTGTACTTTATTAGCCCGATTATCGTCTTCAGAGCGCTACCACTCGTGATGGTTCCGTCGGCCTGCGGATCAGTAAAGGTGACAACAGTGTCGCCAGCCTCTCCGGCACTTGCAGCAACAAAATCGCTCGCCTTACTTCCGCTGTCCGTGAGGTTTCCGTTCGCATCGAGTCCCGCGAAATTGCCGTTAACAGCCGATACAACCTTGTCAGCCTTACCACCAAGCGCCGTCTCTACATCAGCAAAACTATCTATGCTCTGCCCGTCCAGGATCGCGCTTACTGTACTCGCATCTGCCTTTCCCGCCAACAGTGTCGTGAGGTCAGTCGTAGTCGTATAGTCAGCCAGAGCGGTATTGAGTGCCGTCGTGGTAACGTACCCGCTCAAGTCTATTTCGGTGTCGCCTATCTTCTCCCAACCCGCGCTTGTTCCATCCAGGTTGATGTACTCGTCTTTGATGTTGCTCGTCTGCGCCGTGCTCTTAGGCACAAGATAGATAACATTTGTCTGTATATTTGTCGTCGGGAGCGATGAAACGACTTCGAACGAGATCGTCGAGATCGCGCCAACGAGACTATCAACCTCGGTCTTCGTATAGGTCTCGGTCTTCAGATAGTAGTTCGTGAGGTCATTAACCGCCTTTGTGATAACTGTGAGGGCCACGTTTTTATTGGCATCGGGAGTGATGGCCGTACCGTTAAGGGATATGCTCTCGATGGTATTAACCTCCGCCCCCGTCGCGATCCCCGACAGCTTGGTATGCTCGTCTGCGGTCATGAGGGAATCGGTGCCGTTTTTATCGACCTTCCCCGAAAGCGCCGTCGTAACACCGTCAACGATGTCCTTGTCAGCGTTCGTGTAGTCATTGGTCGACAGGCCTTTACCGCTCACTGTATCAACCTTATTGCCAAGCGCAGCCGTGATAACCTTGTTCTGTACCGGATTGGTCGATGATGCGCTCATCTCGTTATCTATCGTGATAGAGATCCCCGTCGCGGACAGTTCATGCGTTTCATTGTCAAGCGTGAGGCCCGCGCCGATCTGCTGGATATTCGACAGTGCATCGAGCTTTCCTTTAGCTGTGTTATCGTAATCATTAGTAGAAAGAGCTTTACCCGATACCTTATCTACCTTATCAGTGAGTGCGGTTTCTACATCGCCAAAGCTGTCAATGCTCACTCCATCGAGCACCGCCGTCAGATCTGCCTGTGATGCCTTCGCAACCGTGTCGACTGTTCCGTCATTCTTCAGCAGTCCGGCTGTAGATGATTTCTGCACATACCCCGAAAGAGTCGTCGCAAGGTCTGTCGCCAGAACATAATCAGCCAGGGCCGTTGTGAGTGCTGTAGTCGTCACATATCCCGTGAGATCTATCGCGGTCGAGCCTATCAGCTCCCAGCCTGCCGATGTACCTGTGGTATTGATGTACTCATCCTTAACATTCTGTGTCTGAGGATCTGCACTCGGAACAAGGTAGATCGTGGTCGTGCTTATATTCTCGGTCGGAAGTGTATTTACCACTGCGATATCAAGAGTAACGACCGCGGATATAAGGGCGTCAACTTCAGCCTGTGTATAGGTCTGCGATTTTGTGTAGTAGTTCACAAGGTTGTCGACCGTGTTCGTGATGAAGTTGCTCACGTCAGGAATATCTGAAGCTGTTGCTACCTTATTACTTGTTGTTGCTGTGGAAGGGATAACGGATTCAATGGCCGTAACCCTACCCGCCAGAGCTGTGACGTCATTGGTGGCATTCTTCCACTTGGAATCGGTAGCGTCCCATACGATGATCTGTCCGTCTGTGAGGTTGTTAAGGTCAACGTCGTTAAGGTCTCCGAGATCCGTCGACACACTGCCCGGATTGACATTCTGCCATGTCTGTGAAGTCGCGTTGTACTGCAATGTCTGACCGTTCTGGAGATTGTTAAGGTCAATGTCGGTAATGTGTGCGAAAGAAGTATTAAGATCTGTCAGCTCCCCTGCATCGTCTGTGGTATCATCGTCAAAGGTCACGATAAGGTGGTTTGATGAGTTAATGGCTACGGCCTTTATGCCAAGCCCCGTATCGCCCTTGTCGCCATCCATCACGTCCATCGTGGCTGTCCTTACATCGCCGTTGTCAGCCGTCCACTTAAAAGTGATCCTATGGCCCCCCGTTATGTCCGTGATGCTGTCGATAGTACAGTTCTTTCCGGCAATGACTCCGGCGGTTCCTTCTATACTATCGTCTGTGTATTTTTTCGAGGTCGCGTAGACCTTTTTATCAAAAGCCATGCCTGCACCTCCTTAGATCTGTTTCCACTGCCGATTACTGTTCAGCATGTAGATTGTTAAGCCGCTATCATCCACGATGCTGACGGTCGAATCCGGCAATATCTCATGTCCCGCTTCGATTCTCTCCATGTCGTTAGTCGTCTGCGTCGGGAATGTAACCGGTAAAGCTGATGTCGAGAGGTCGACTATCACGCCCCCGTCTGCAAAATACTCGACCGAACTGCAAAAATACGTCTTATATCCCATTGTGCTCCTCCTTTTCTTTGTATCAAAAAAGCACCGGATGAGTCCGATGCCTTTGTTGTTATGTTCAGTTGTGCGGGGTTTAGGTTATACCCAGCACTGTCTTAAGGTCTGCCACCGTGATTTTCTTTATCACCCCGGAGACCGATACATATACATAATCACTGTCTGAGAGTGTTGTGGCGTTTGCCGCTGTGATATGGCCCTTCATCTCTATATTTCCGCTACTGTCCACAGCAAAAGCATTTGACGGATTTCCATTAGTGCCATTTCCGACTTCGAACAAATCACTGTAAACATTTGCGTTATATTTCCCGCAAACAAACTGATTATTGCCATACGCGGTCGTGCTATCCCCACTTGCGTGAGAATTGGTCCCATCAGCTATCGTGTATGCTCCTTCGGCATGACTACCATTACCGCTCGCGGTTGTATAAGTACCTTCGGCATGACTGTTTGTACCACTTGCCGTTGTATTAGATCCTTCAGCGTGGCTCTGGTGTCCGCTTGCTGTTGTAACACTTCCTTCAGCATGGGAGTTTTCCCCGCTCGATGTAGCCCAGTATCCTTCTGCTACACTGTATGTGCCGACGGTCGAGCCTGTTGCCCTTGTGCCGACGGTGAGGTTACTAAACGTGCTCCCGCCGCCACCTCCTCCACCGCCCGGTTCTGTCCACAGTGCGCCATTACTATCAACACCAACAGCCTGCGTCATAGCGCTGGTCTTTGATGTGGGGCTCACTGCCGTGGAGCCATCGAGGAAGTCTTCTATATGTGCAAACGTGCTGTCATATTCTTCCAGTGCAGCCGCATTGACGGGCGTGTCTTTTGTCGGAAGATCATGCCATGCTGCGTATGGTTTTGTAAATGCTTTGGTGTATGCCATTTTTATACTCCTTTACTTAATATAGTAATAGTCCGCATAATGACTCGATGTGTAAGATGAATCAGGCGGATCAAACTGTAATTCCAGAACCGTATTGCTCACCCACTGCATACCATTAACAGCACGCGATATATGTAATGGAACCTTCTTTTCTTTTTTCTTTTTAATATCGTACACATATATATCGCCAGCTCTGACATAAGCAAATTGTTTTCTGTCCGGTCTAATAGTGACGTATTGCACCGCACTTGTCGGCTTAAATACCTTATGAAAAACCGGAGGAGTCGTTGCCATGTCCATCCAGAATACATAACCGTCACTTGTTACCCCTGTGAGAGCCTTCTGCATCTCTCCATTTGAATAATTATCAAATCGAGAAATATTGTATCCGCTAATATCTACTGAAGAACTATGAACAACTTGAAGCGGAGTTACTTCATAATAATTAAACGTTGTTGTGCTTGCAGGTAGATCTACGTTTGGAAGTATTAAGTAGGGATTGTTTTTTACCGGCTCACCATACACAGGAGTATTACTTGAATCGATAAAGCAATCTACCGCTCCGCCACTTGAATTCACACTAAAGAAAACAAAACAATCAGTCGGAGAATGAATGGAACTGCCTTTTGCACATTCCAAATACATGCACATCTTGTTGTCGTTCAGTCCAAGTTCAGCTTCCCAATTATAAGTATAAATATCGGTAGGCAAATTAAACGTTCCCGTATATGTGTGATTCATCTTTATGTCTATGTAGCTATAAGCAATATATCTGCCACGAGGAGGCCCGCTCATTTGCCACATCAACATTTTGTCGCCAATACTTTCAACAAGCCCTGAAATCGAACTGATCTTAGTCTCATTGAAATTATTAAGAAGATCTATTTTATATAACGCTCTTCCTTCATTCGTTCCCCATCTCTGACTACTTGCGCTGGTGCGATTAAGCCCTAAAGTGGTATCGCTCGCTGAGCTCGTCGTATCGGCTGAATAATTGTTTGTTGTGATATACTCGCAAACGGTAAAAACTTCCCCGTCCAACTTTTCCCATACCAGCACAAACGCATTCCCATCCCATATATATGCCTTATCGTGGTATTGGAACCGAGTCCCGTCCCATGTAACCATCTCCTTGTGGTCTTTGTTCTGATACCATATCCGGCTTGACTGCCTTCCCATTACTCTACAACTACCTCACCTTGTACGAGATAGAGCACGCTCGGATCGCCTTGTGCCGGAAGTGTCTGCACGCTCTGAACGCTCCAACTTCCGCCTGATGGTAGATGCGCGTCTATGTAATCTTTGTCGTAGTAATTATCATCCAGATAGTCCTTTGTAGGATAGTTCTGCATATCGACATCTGTCTTCCTCTTGATAAGCTGTATCTGTGCGTTGATGTCGGTGATAAACTTCCGCTGGAACTCCTCACCCTCAGCTCTGTATGAATCCTTAAGGTGCTGAATCCCCCGCATTTCCCTGTTGAATATAGGAAATACCATTTCAGTGTAAACGTATTCACCCTGTGAGTGGGACTCCTCAAAATCTAACACGTGGTAGCTTATGCTGTCCTTGCCACACTCAAGCCACGGAAAACCATTGTTTCCCGCAGTAAAAGGTCTGAAGCTGATACCCGATATATTCGGATATATGTTCTGCGCCATCAAGAGCTTGGTCGCGTTTGTCTGTCCGTATGCGAATATATTGCCCTGGATGATGTAATCGTTATTCCCCGACCCATAGGACACACCCGGTGTCTCCTCATCGTCTCTGATCGTGAGCTTGTCCACAGGCTTAACGGTGAATTCCTGGTAATCTATCTTTCCATAGTGAGCGATGTATTCAGCCTCTTGCTGTCCGCCACCCGATGATACACCGGGATAAAAAGGCGGATATAATGTAGCTCCCGGATATGCGCTTTCATCAGCAGTGCCCTGTGACGGCACCCTATACTCAAAGAGCCCGCTCCGGTTTACGATTCCAAAGACCCCGTTTATCTGGCAGATAGACTTAAGTATCACTATGGCCTGCAATGTTTCGGGATCATATAGCTTTTTTACCGTAATAGCATCGTTCGGGAGTGTCGTGCTCACCTGTGACAGCCCGATATAGCTCATCAGACTGTTTCGCAGATTCCCCAAAGATATCGGGAAGTGAAGCCCCTTATACCACGATGCCACCTCAGTATTCCCCGCCGTGTATAGCGCGTCATATGCCGTGATGGTCTTATAATCGTGATTGCTCTGAAGCTCCACACTGTCGATTATGCCATTGAATATCGTGATCTCCGCCGTGTCAGCGGTCTTTATCGTCACCGTGATGTGCTTATTCTTCAGACTCGTATAGATACCGTGCACCTGTACAGAAAAATATGAAGAAATACACCCGACAAACTCAATGGAGTCGCTGTCGACCACGCTCTCCTTAAGGACCATGCTCTCCGATACGATCTCGTCATTCTCAATTATCAGCCCTTCGATATTCAGTTTAAGCGACTTTTTGACGTTATCGCTGGCATAGTCTTGTATCATTTAGTATTCCTCAAGTTTAACGGGAGTGTCATCGTACCAGATCCTCCCGCTCCTTATAGTCTCATGAGAAAAGCTCACCCCATCAGTGTGGAATGAGCCCGTTATGTATGCGTCCGTCAGATCGTCATAATACTGCACCGGTATGTTCTGCGTGCTCGCGAGATAACCGGCAAAAACTGAATGCTCCGACGAGTCATGTTTGCGAAAGCTGAAGCTGATCGTGTGCTTTTTTGTATTTATCGTCGCCACGTGGTCAATCAGATCCGCGTCTGTCCAGTTATCGATAACCCTGTCCTCGGACGCTATGGAGTAAGAGCCTCTCGATATATGATTCTCCGGCACTGTCACATTATTTATCTTTAATCTATACCCTTGATAACTCATGCAAGCGCTCCTACTCCTCCGTGCATCTTTTTATATACCGAATTGCTCTGTACCACGCTGTTAAATATGCCGTCCTGGTTAGCCTCGACCTCAAGCGTGATACCATACTGCTGCAAGGCCATCCCGACCGCATCGCTTATGACGCTTGAAAGCTGGCTCATATCTGTCTGCGGTACCGAGGCCCGTATCATCGAGCTTAAGGAATTCGCCCCGACAACAACCTCATCCCCGGCCTCGCCAGCCTGTAAGTATTTCCCGTTCTGCGCTCCGAATATAGTCGGCTTGCTCAGGATGACTCCGTGATTCATGGCAGAGGCAAAGCGTCTTCCACCGCCACCATGTGAGCTCTGAACATTGGTTTCCACATTTTTTACGCTGTTCGCGGCATCTTTAATCTTGCCTACAATGCCACCGATCCACTCGAACTTTCCGCCGATCCAATTAACAAAATTGCTAACAAGATTTGTAATCAGCTTTACGACTGATTCAACGACTTTTTTCAGCTCTTCCCAGGCACCGGACCAATCCCCTCTTATTACATTCATCCAAAAGGCAAATATATGGGATATATACTCTAACGTGAAGACGATGATGTCTTTCGCATTATTGAAAGCCCGTTCTATATCCGGCGCGATATTGTCGCACAAAGTCGTCCATACTGCTTTTGCCAGCTCTCCGAAGCTCTCAAAGTGAATTCCGCATTCATCGAGTGCCTGCAGGATCGTCTGCGATGCATCCGTAAAGGCCGCCTTGATCTCCTCGACTCCCTGTGTGATAGTCGCACGAAATTCATCGTTGGTATTCCAAAGAGTTATGATAGCCGCAGTAAGCGCCGCCACCGCCGCTATAACTACTCCAACAGGGCCCGTGAGTACCGTTAACGCTCCACTCAAACCGCCTGCCGCACCCGATGCGCCCGTGAAAGCTCCCGTTAGTGAACTGATCGCGCCTGTGATCTGTGGCGCGAGCGTCAGTACCGAGCCTATGGCGCTCGTTATTTTCCCTAACACCAAAAGTAAGGGCCCCGCTGCCGCCGCTGCCGCTCCAACCTTAACGATAAGCTCCTTCTGCTCCGGACTTAACGCTTTGAATTTCTCGTTCAGCTCCTTCAGAGTCTCTGAAAGCTGTTTAAGGAGTGGCGCTCCCACTTCCTGTATCGTCGAAAACAGCTCTGCGCCTGTCTCTTTCAGTGCATTTAACGATGTTTTAAGCTGATCCGCAGGGTCAAGAGTCTGTTCAAAAGTATCTGATAAATTGCCCTGGAACTGATCGAGAGACGTCCCGAAAGAATCAAGCTGAAGTTTTCCTTCATAGATTGCCGCTCCAAGCGCCGCACCGGCTTTATTCCCGAACAGCTCCATAGCCTTCTGCATGGCCTCGGTCTTTGAGGACGCTGTTGCCATCGTGTCTTGAAGCTCGTCAAAAGCCTGTTTTGATGTCTTGCCATCTTTTGTGGCATTTTTCAACGCTGTCTTCAGTCCGGTTATTGCCGTGCTCGTATCTACCCCGTTTTTATCAAGATTTGCGAGGAACATAGCCGCATCTGAAGCATTCAGCCCCATTTCTTTCAAGGCTTCAGCGTTCGTCTTCATGTCATCGGCGAGCTTATCCACAGATACACCCGTGTCTTGCCCCGCCTTATTTATCATGTCAAGGAATTTACCCGCATCTTCTGCGGAGACGTCGAAGGCCGCCATAGCCGATTGAACTGAATCTATAGAGCTCGACACGTCGGTATTGTTTACCCTCGCAAATTTGATGAACTGCGAGGACAGCTCTTCCAGAGCCGGACCGGTCAGCCCGAATCTTGTATTTACCTCACCGACTGCATCGCCTATCTCCTGGAAGTCCGCCGGGATATCTGTCGCGATGTTTGAGACGATATCCTTCATCTCTTCAAGCTGTTCACCGCTTGCCCCTGTCTTGGTGACTACGGTGTCCATCGCTTCATCGACTTCTTTCCATGCCGCCGCACTTGCCGCCGCAATGCCTACGATCGGAGCCGTGACGTTCTTCGTCAGTGTGGATCCAGCGGCCTGCATCTTGCCGCCGATCTCCTGCATCTTGTTCCCGACATTTGCGATCTGCTGAGCGGATACCGATCCGAAATTCTTATATTCCTGTGTTAAACTTTCAAGAGCCTTTTCAGTTTCGAGGATTTCCCTCTCAAGAGCTTCCTGCTGCTTTATTGTCTCTTCAGTAGCAGGCGCATTTTTAAGCTGTTCAAGAGCTTCCTTCTCCTGCCTCAGCTTTTCCTTTGTCCCGTCGATAGCCTCGCCGAGATATTTCTGTTTCTGCGTAAGTAACTCAGAATTACCAGGATCGAGCTTCAGGAGCTTTTCCACATCCTTCAGAGAGCTTTTCGTTGCGTATAATTGTTTATCCACATCCGCTAAAGCCCTTTGTAGCTTGGTGGTATTACCGTCTAATTCGATTGTGATTCCTTTTATCCTATTCGAAGCCATATATCACCATTTATCAAAATCTTTCTGAGTTGCTTTCTTTGTATATTCACAATGGTCGTTGCCGGACTCAATAATCATGTCTAGAACCGTGCCCTCATCTAATTGTTCAAGATCACTTAGGGTCAGCCCCGTCTGATACGCCCGCAAGAGAAACAACGCATAAGTTATTTCCCGGTCGTCGGGGCTCCCGCTTTTTTTGGTTTTGAAGTCGTCGCCTTCTGTCCGATCCAGAGCTTTATTATGTCTCCGGTAGCGTTAAGAATGTCCAAAGGCTCAAACTCTTCAAGCCATTGCAGATATGTTTCTTCGTTGAGCATTGTCATATCCGCCTTTGCCGCCTGCATCGCCATGATGTAACCGAGCTTTGACGATACATCAATCACTACGTCCGACTCTTCAGCGGAAAGCTCTGCGCCACTCTCAATGGCAGGCGCGATCTTCAAAAACTCCTTCAACAGAGTCTGTTTGAATGTCTGCTTGCATCTGTATTCGGTAGCCGCGTTTGCTGTCATCGGCACCGTTTTACTGCCTATTTTTATCTCTTTGTACATTTTTCCCCTCCAAAATAAAGGGGACACCTTTACGGTGCCCCCTGCGTTTGATTAAATTACGGTCCAGGCGGTGTGATAACCGGCTGATAAACTGCTTCAAACCATGTTGCATACTTCGAATCGTCCTTAAGGCATCTCGCTTTTACAACGTCCTTGTCAAGAGAAGCGTTATGAACAGATCCAGCCGTAAGTGACAGGGTCTCTGTCTGAGGCTCGATCGTCTCCTCGGTGGTCTGTCCCGATACGGAAGGCCTGCTCGCCGTACAGTTATAAAGCACATGCCTTGTTGCCTTGTCGTCTCCCTCGAACTGGAAGAGCAGTGCAAAAGGTACCGTAAGCGCGCCCATGTCTTCCACGAGCACGTCGTTATCATCCTCGATATCTCCCAGGATATCCTTGCGGAATGAATCGGGAATAAGTGCGATCTCAAGGTCGCCCTCATAACCATCATTCTTCTGGCTGACATAATAGTCTATGTTATCAGCTCTGAACTTGTTGCTGTCGCCCTGTGCGTCCAGTGACAGATTAACGGCTCCGGGGATCTTAACGGGTGTCGTGTAAGTCGCCGTGCCGGTCGTCGCGTCAATGGTAGCTTTGGCATAGTAAACATTTGAAAGTCCGTATTTTACCTTATTACTCATTCCAAAATTACCTCCATCGAATAAATAGTTTCATGCAGTTGCTCGGCATCAAGCCGCACTTCCTGCTTTCTCCACGTCAAACCATGCTGCATCAATATGTTTTCTACCCTTTTTTCAAGGGGAAAGTCTTTTTCCTCGGAATATACTTCGATATGAAGCTCAGCTATGCCCGTATAGTTGGTGTTATCCGCGAATACGTCATCCGAATTCGAATAGAAGAAACAGATAAAAGGCCTTTCGGGTGGGGTATCAGTAGGGCCATCCGGGAATTGATAATATGAACAAGGTCTCCCTATGCTCTCTACCATCGTCGCTACTTCCTGTGTTGTCATTTTACTCATGTTATCTTTGCCTTAACCCCTTTCTCGAATTTATCAATCAGTTCCTTCTCGACCTTTGATATGTGTACCTTGCCCGGAGTACGTCCGCCGCCTCTTTTAGCGTGCCCGAATTCCAACAGATGAGGAAGGCCCGGAACGTCTTTGTTGTACAAAACCACGCTCGTTGTTAACCTCGTACTCTCATCCTGGGCTTTCCATCCGCGATAATATGGCTTTGTCTCTCTGTGAGTCTTGAATGTATTCCTACTTTCCGACCTCAGGGCTTTTGCACCCTCCTTGCCGACCTTAACAGCGACCTCGTGAAGATCCTTTTCGACCTCATCGCCATACTCTTCAAGGATTTCCATAATGGCTGTGTCCAATTTATCAATCGGTGTTTTTGCCATACGTTCCACCCTTCTTTTCCGCGTAAAGCTCCATGTAGTCCGAATCCGTCCTATATGTGCGGTAAATGGAATAGGATTCTCCGTCATATCGCACAAGATCCTCTCCCTCATAATCTTCGGCAAAAACCGTAAAGACATATTGAGGGTTAAGACCGTTGCGTCCTGCGCCGAAGAACTCCGCCCGCGTTATGCTCCCAACTCTGCAGAACACTTCCCGCGGCGCAGTATATGAGGCATGGTATACACCGTTTTCATCTTTGACATTGGCTGATTTTAACAGTTCTATACTGCTATCCATCACTGTGCCCTCATCTTTTCAGACAACACTCTATTATTGAGTGCATAACGAAGCATTCTCGGCATCGGCAGCATCTCGTCGCGTTTGCGCCACATCCATGCCGCATACATCACATTGAGCTGGCAGTCTTCGATGCTCGTAGCGTCAAAAGTAACCCCCTCCCGCTCTATCATTAAGCGGGAAGAGGTAATGTACTGCGTCAGCCGGTCGTCGTATGAAGTTGTCTTTATGCCAAGATCAACCTTGAGCATTCCGAGAATATCAGTATCCGTCATAATTACTCTTCTTTTCCTCTATCAAGGGTTAGCTGAATCTGAAGGGAAGGTCGCGGTTGTAGCCGGTGCAGTCGTGCTGATTGACATTACGCCGAATGCCTCAGCGATCACGGGCTTGCCGTCATACCTTGCGGTTCCCTTAAAGATAGTGCGGTCTTCGATAAATTTAGCGTGCTCGCTGGTAGCGATCTGCGTGTCTGCCCTCTCTGCAAGGAGATAAGCATCGAAGTATCCGAATACGATGTTGTCATCCGGGATGAAGGGAAGCTCTACGATATCACCGCCAACTATAGGCATCTGATTCTGTGAGATTCCTGCAACGATAGCAGCGTTTGAATTCTTGCCCATCGAAGCCATAACCAGCTTCATGTGAGTGCTCTTATTCATGACAAAGGTCATGCCGTTCTCGTAGTAGTCATTCCTTGCCACTTCGGTATTTCCGATGATCTCACGGAAAAGAGCCATCTCGGTTGCACCGGTTCCGGTGATGATGTTGCTCGAATGAAGGTCAACCCATGTACGCTCTGTTGCGCTGTAATCTGCGGGCTCTGCGGTCTGTGCCAGTCTGGTGATAACACCCTGAGGCATCTTTGTTCCGGTTCCGTAGATGATGGCCTTATCAAGTGCCTTGCCGATAGATTTTCCGAGAGCCTCGATCAGCTCCGTAGCAAGGTTTACATCGTTATCCTCTAACAGAGCATTGCAAACTGCGAAATATCCGCCAACCTTGTAGCCATCAACCTCAACATCGTTAAAGCCAAGTGACAGCTCGTTAAGAGTTGCGCACATTTCCGTCCATACTGCCTCAGGGATCGCTCCCATAACTACCTGGCGGCTCTTTCCGGCTACATGTCTCATGTATACCCTCGAAATGAGTTTTGAGGTCTGCTGTACCACCTGCTTAAGCAGTGGAAGCATAACGGTCGGGATCGTAAGGCCCACGTTCGTAAGCGCTCTCTTCTCCTTTATGCAGCTTCTAACTTCGCCGAGGAAGTTCTGTACTTCCTGGTCCTCGAAGAATGCTGTCCTCTCCTGTAAATCCATGCCGAAAAACTTGTCTCTGATCTCCATTTTCTTGTTCTCCTCTCTTTTTTCTTCCGGTTCGGGCACTGTCTGATCGTCGGCAGCTTCCTCTTTTTCAAGCTCCGCCTCAACTTCCCTCACCTGTGCTTCAAGATCTTTCTTTGCTTCCTCGTGCTCAGCCTTGTCGCTTTCGTATCTCTTTACTTCTTCCTCGACTGCGGCCTGCTCTTCATCTGTGGAAGCCTCCCCGATTGCCTGTTCAAGCTCTGCCTCTCTCTTTTCGAAATCGGCATCCTTTGCTCTCAGTGCATCCAGGGCTTTCTTCTTCTCGTCAATCTTCTTTCTTAACATCAGTGCTGTTAATGCCATTTTTCAACCTCTCTTTCATTCTCTCGCGCCATGCTTCAGCTTTACGGGCCAGGATCTCGTCCCTCTGCTTTGACCTTGCGCTTATATTGGTATCTTCATAGGCCGGGAAGGTACATGCACTACATTCAAACAGTTCTATATCTTTGATAGTCCAGTGCGTGTCTCCGTTTTCAAGGAATTCGGTTTCCTCGTCACGGATATTAAACCCGATTGAACAACCGTCCACGTCTCCGCGCCTAACACGCTCATACAGGTTCATTGCGTCAGCATCTTTCGGATTGATTTTGACTTTTCCCCATAGACCGTGCTCGTCCTGTCGCACTTCGAATGTGTGAGCTTTTGTCCGACCAAGCACCATAGTGCTGTCATGGTTTATCAGACACCTTATATCATTTGACAGACTGCTCGTGAATGCTCCGGGAGCGATTGATTCACTCATGCCCGGCGCAATATCGTAGTTGCTGCCAAAAACGGCAAAATAACCCTCGATGAAAAGGTCTTCGCCGTCTTCCCTCGTTATGAATTCCGAATCCCTTGCCCGCATCTGTCTCGATGTGAGCTCTCCTCTATTCTTTTCCATTGCTTTCCTCCCTGTCCCTCAAGGGACATTCTTTTGCCTGTTCTGTCAGAATGCACCATCCTTTAATGCTGCAGAAACGCTGATGAGCGCATCCGATGCCGGCCTTAGTGCATACGATCTGCATGTTGCTGTCATATTTGCCGTAAGGGCAATCAATCGTTATCTTCATCCTGTATCAACTTCTTTTGTGCTCCCGACATGTCGTTCGGTATGTAGTTCTCCAAGATCCTAAACTCATCCAGCCCATCAGCCGGACTCATACCTAACCGGTCTCTGACTTCGTTGCCTGTTACAAAGCCGCGATCCGAAAGCGTTCCGAACACGTTCGCTATCGTCTGAAGATCCCAGTCCATAAGTGACAGCACATTAAACTTCAGATACCACTTGGGGTTTAGGATCAATTTCTTCGTCATTTCCTGCTGCAGGCCCACTGTGATAGGCCGTACAGTGTTCTGCACGAAGGAATTCCATGCATCTTTGTTGTACTCTCCGACACCCAGAAGGAACGGCGGTACGCCAAGAATCGCCGCCACTGTCCTTTTATCCAGCTCGACCGTGTCTTTTATCGCGAGATCCTGCAGTGTGAGTGGCTTAACCTGTTCGACCTGGAACTGATCCGCCGGAAGTATCCAGGGCGATCCCGCCTCTGAAGTTTCTACATACTCTTTTAGGAGCTTTTCTCTGCCAGCTTTTCCGGAGAATTCCTCTGTAAATGCATCAACTTTTACGATCACGGAAGGCTTCCACTTGGTCTTCATAAAGCCCTTTTCGGTCGCTGTTGCCTGCTTAAGGTTGTCCGCCACATCCTTGATGCATACCGTAAGCCCCTGTCCCTTCCACAGGTATGTTCTGTCGGGGTTATGTACAAAATGCAGAAGATTTTTAGGGTCCCGCGCCTGTCCGTCTATCACAACCTTATAATCACGATATCCCATAGTCTGAAAGCTGATTCTGTCAGCGGATATCGGCTCAAGGCTTTCGAGATAGCCTTTATGTGTGTGCGGTAACACTATCGAGTTTCCCCTGCCATACAACAGGAGATTCATCACTATTGCCTCGACCCATGTCTTTCGGGTCATGTTCGGCATCGGGTTTATGTCGATAGTCCGCGACAGCTCATTGACGATCCTGACGTCACCCTTGTCGGTGTTGTACATCAGATGGATCGTGATAGTTCCGATCAGCTCCGCCACCCTCCAGCAGGCCGTCATGATCTCCGGACACCTGTCGAGTGACCGATATCCCTCCACGCATAACGTCTCATAAAGTGCATCATCGGTAAGGTAGATATAGGAGCTGTCTCTTTTCTGTTTTTTCTGAAAAATATCAAATACGCTCATTCATCAAACCACTGCTTAGCCTTTTTTTCTTTTTCCGCTTGTGCCATCATTTTTATACACGCAAAAACCGAAGCATCGAATAGATCTATCCTGTGCTCCGGTTGCATTTTCTCGTATTGTACGGCATCGTCTGTCTTTTCCACTGCTCTGACATTGCTCACGCAGTATTCGTAAGCCTCAGAATGCAGATAGTACAGTTTGCCGTCTTTTGCGGCCTTTTCAATGTGTCTAAAGCCTTGCGACTTCAGATAAAAATACTGTGGCTGGTCTATTATCAAGAATCCCGCTCTTTTCATAGCTGGGAAATACTCTTCACCGGCAAACTTCCGGTCATGTCCCACTTGTTTTATTCTGAAGCCGCGCTTTCGCATATCCACGAACCAGTTAACTACGTCCGACACATTAACGGTCGGGCTGTTGCACATCGTCAGCCAGCCGTCATCCTGCCAACCGAACAGCGGTATGCCATCCTCGTCAGCTTTTGCCGCTGCCTGTGTAATCGGGAAGAAAGCGTGTGTTATGATTATGTCCACGCCCTGATATTGTCCGTATAGCGCCGCTGCCGTAAGGTCATACATTCTCGACAGATCAGCTCCGCCATACCAAGCGATCGGCAGCTTTGCCAGTTCTTCCAGCGTCCAGTTGTATTGCCTGTCGGACGTCTTAAATTCTTCTATGTCAAACCACGCTTTCATAGCGTTGGTAAACACATTCAAACTCTTCGCGAAGAAGTCTTTCCTTTGCTGTGGATCGTTCTGCGCCTGCAGAGCATCGGCCATGATGTCCTTCGGCCGGATCGTAACTCCGTATGCCGGGTTTGCCATCTCGTGCACTATCGGGTTTGTGTAATCCACATTGCCGTTCTCATCCTTTGGCGCGCATGTCATAAAGATAAAATACTGTTCATCCTCGATCGTGCCGCTTAACACCTTCCGGCAGTATTCAATACGCCGTCCGAGAAAAGACTGTTCATTATCTCCGGCAGTGCTGATCCCGATCATCAACTTATTGGTGTAGGCCTTCATCGCCTCCTTAAAGAGGTTGTACTGTTTCGGCTGCTTAAAGGCATGTATCTCATCCGCGATGGCGATGTTGCAGTTAAAAGAATCCTGCGCGTCAGGATTTGCTGCAAGTGCACGTATATAAAACGAGCCCTCCGAGAAGTCTGCTGTCAGGGAGTGCTCGTTGTTGTTATCTATCAATCTGATGGATCCGCCGTGATCCTTATCCTCTTTTAACCTCTTGACGTTGTATGACAAGAAGTTAAAGCTCTCAAGCGACTGTGCCATTGCCGCGCTTGTGACATACGTCTTCGCTCCCGACTTTCTGTACCAAAGTGACAGCGCCCATGCAAGTGATGCCGCGAAGGACGTCTTGACATTCTTCCTCGGGATCCAGATCAGCGCCTCATGAAATCGAACTATGTCGGTCCCCTTCATCGTGAAGCCCAGGAGGTTATAAATGATGAACTTATGAAAAGGCAATAATAAAAACGGCTTTCCCCTCATCGGGGTGCCGTCTATAGCTTCGCCCTGTTGGTGACACAGGGTTGTCTCTATGATCTGAATTACTGTGTCCGGCGCCTTTGCATTAAAATCGTATGCTTTATTGTCCAGGTCTTTGTAAAACCTTTCAACCGCCTGCCTATTCTCCGGGCAAGCAGGCTTTTTACCGTCAAGGATCGCATCACAGTATTGTTTAACCTCTTTCCAGTTTTTGCCTGTTATCTTTTTCATGTAATCTTTGCAAGGGCTTCCTCCAAAGCACTCGTTTTTACCGTCACAGTGTTTTCACCCAACTTCTTCAAGCCGGAGGGCGACAATCCCAAGTCCCGCCAAAAGGCAAGGGCCTGTGTGTTTAGATCACTCCATAGCACTATCCTCGGATTCTTCGCCACGTTCCTGGCGCCTCTGTCGCTTATCTTCTCAATGCAAGGCTCCGCGCCGGAATCAATATAATCTTGATAGGCCCTATCCCTCTGCTCAAGTATGTCCGCCAGTGTATCTATCAGATCCGTAAAGCTCTCATTATACGTCCCGACCTTCTGCATTGCGTCTATTATGCGATTTTTCCACGTTTCTCTATCCATTTAAGTGTAGATTCATTAAAATTGGGGCATTTTTGCCATAATTTAGGCCGAGCTGGAAAAAGTTCCGCCCACCGGTCTCCGGGGCGTTCGTTCACTCAGCCGAGGGTGGGGGGAGTCTCCTCGCCGTCCGTTCCATCAGCTCACGACCCGCCGCAGTCAGCTGGTGCGATGCCCTGTCGTGAAGCTTGTTGTGTTCGTCATGGCACAAGCTGATGAGGTTCCAGTCGCACCATGCGTACTCAGGGTAGTCCTCACGCGGGAAGATATGGTGAACAGTTTCCGCCGGTTTTAATTTGCCATAGCGCTTTGACTGCTGGCATAAATATTTATCGCGGCGGAGAATGTGTTCGCGCTTCTTCTTCCATCGTGCCGACTTGTAAAACGGATCTGTCTGCTTCATTTGCATAATAAAAGCACCCACCGCGTTGTGCGATGAGTGCCTTGCTGAGCTCCCTTCGTTGCCCTATGATAGCATATTACCACATTGAAAACGAACAGAACGAACAACTTTAATTTTTTTCTAAAAATCTTTCTGCCGTCATCCGTACACCGTCCGGTGTTGCCTGCATCATCCGCCCGACTCTCGACCACTCGTACCCGTCTATGTATCTGTAGCGAAAGATCTGCCGCGTCCAGCTGTCCGAGATCTCGTCGATGAAGGACTCGCACTCGGAAGTTTTCTCCAGGAGCTCAAGCTGAAGGTTGTAGTATCTCGATTTCTTCTCATAGAGCTTTTTGCGTTTGTATTCAATGTTGCCTCTCGGAACGCCCTTGATCGTCACGGTGCGGATCGGCTTTTTGTTGTGCCGGCCACAGGTAACGGTATCAGATACCACCATGCTTTCAAGGTGCGCGATCTGATCCTCAAGCGACTGGATCCGTCGCCTAAGATCTTCGGCTTCCTGTTTCATTGCTTTGTACTGATTAAGGCATTCCTTTAGGGCTTGCTTATCCATTGCTTTTCTCGCTTTCCGTGAAATCTTCGCATCGGTTGATGACCGTGCACTCTGTGATATGCTTTCTATGTTTCCAACAGAACCAAAATGATGATCTGATGTCTGGCCGCACTTTTGCGTGTATGCAGTTTTTGCAGTATAACAGCTCCTCAGGCGCTTCAATGATCTTGTCCTTTTTCCGTTTCCGCCGTATCTGTATGCCCTCTTTGTTCAATATCGCCGTGATGGTCCCTCGGTTCATTCCATAACGCTCGGCAAGCCCGTCAGTAGATGCGCCTTGCAGATAGGCATCGGCTATCTCTCTGTTGCGCTTTTCGAGCACTCGTTTATGCTCGGAGGCTCGCTGTCTGTTGATGTCCGTGAGTGAGGCCTTGCAGTCCGAGAACGGACATTTGAAACAATCAGGATCATCATAAGGACAATAGGATTTTCCTTTACTCATCTCTGCCCCCACTTTCTGCATTGTACTTATCAATCACATCGTCAAGAACCCACTCCAATGCTTCAATCCATCCATCATCGTAGTCGTTATTTCTCCACGGGATACTGTCATATTTGGTCTTTATCTCTGCTCTTATCTTGTCAAGTACCGACTTTGCTATAAACTCTTCTGCATTTTCCATTTCAAGTTGATACATTTCATCAATCCTTAAAGAGTTGAGGGCTTTTTTAAGCCGGTCATACTCGGCTTCTGTGATAAAACCCTTATGCTTTAATCCACTTAATTTTGCTACTAAACTATGTGGCATCTTCTACCTCACTTTCTGCCTTATCTGCTTCTATGATTGTTGGTGCTTCTATTCTTATATCTGCATACATATAAGTACCACAATCGGGGCAATACTTCGTTGAAAATGCTCTTTCGGTATGACACACTGAACATTCCTCCCAAAAGCATCCTCCGTCTTGTGTTCTATGTATCCAATGTCCTTTCGGAAGTGGTGTGCCAGCTTTTACCGCTTTCGCCAAAGTATCCTCAACTTCGTTAGGAAGTAAATATCCTTTTCCATCAGTCACAAGATTGTCTATTACTCTCTTGTGGTCATTTGGTATATCAATTACAATTTGCATATCTATTCCTCACTTTCCTGTGGCTCATACGGTTTCGGTAATTCCTGCCATGCATACACGGTTATCTGTGTTCCCCCATCTATTACAGACCAATAATCATCAAATTGATATCCAATGCCGTAGGTATAATACCAATTATTGTATTCGCCATACCTCCAATACCTATACCATACAAGAACATTTATACCTTCTTCTGGCAACCTCTCACTAACAGGAATCCAACCCGTCTTTGGCTCTTGCTCTTTATATTCGCATCCCAAGATAACAGCTCGTTCTATGTCGAAATGATTCTTTAGCCATTCAGCGTTATATGCTACCATTCCTGCGGTTCTGTATCTCAATGCCTTTTTAGGGACTTTGATATATTCATCACAAGGCTCTTGCTCTAACGCCTGTATAGCCATATCAAGGGCTTCTTCATACGGTTGCATATCTTCCATATCGCCGTATTCATCGGTAATGTCTGCCCTTGCGTAGAGTTTATTTAACCAATTTTTTGCATTTTCTCTTGTCATTACTTATCGCTCCTTTCCTGTGGCTCAACCCACATATTGTTCAAATGTAGGTACGCTCCAAAATATTACGTTGTTGCACCATCTTTGTAGTTTTTTGTAAATTGGTTCACAATGCTCCTTATCATAGATCATAGGATAAGGGCTGATTCTAATCTCTCGACAAAACTGTATTCTGTGTATATCCTGTTCGATGGTCGTGTCAAAGTTGACTAAGATATAACAAACTGTATGACCTTTATCCTTGTTGAATCCTGTCTGCTTAACAAATGCCCTTAATCTCGGCTCAATAATGTCCTTGTCTTGCCACCGATCGTAAGCAAAATGAATATTATCAAGTCTTATCTGCCGTAATAATTCAAGGTTTCTATCTGTGATAAGCCGTACATCTAAGCCTTGATTAAATTCAACCTTTGCCTTGCTGTCTGCCAACTGTTGAAGCAAATCCATGTGATTTGAACAAGCTAAGATGTTGGGATCACATAAGACTATGTTTTTCTGTCCTCTCCAAAACTCCGACAATTCCGCAACCTTGTATGAACACTTGCCCTCTTTGCTTGCCACATGGCAGAATCCGCAACCTCTCGGGCACCCTCTTGTCAAGAATCCATATGCCGTGTCCTTTGTATACTCAGGATAAAGCGAGTAGTCAGGATATATATGTTCAATCTCCTGTGGCAAGTCACAATCACGATCCTTATGGTATATCTCTTTTCCGTTTACCAACTCAATTGCATATCCACTACCGCCTTTTATAATCTCGTCAGCATCAATACACCATTCATAGTCTGGAGTAAAACTGAACACCTTACTCATATACACCCTGTCCATGTGACCGCTAAACAATGGCTGATACCATTCCACCGAATCACCTTTTGCTTTGTGGTAGGCTGATATTTTCATCAATGGCAAGTTAGGATATTTGTGACCATCAACATCAATCAAGCCGATTTTCATGTATCCTCACCTCCTGCTACCCCCTCATACTTTGGTGTTTTATCCCGATCTCTGCCCTCTTTTGAGTAACCAAGATATGACACCATATCTATCAGATTGAATTTTTCGTGCATCCGAGAACAGAAGTCTATGTCGTGGTTCGGGTTCTTATCCTTGTCAATGACATTTTCACGCCATTTGCAGCTTGTGCAGGAATTGCACCGAAAGAATGCTATCAAGGTTGAATTGTCTATCTGGTCTATTAACGGCTTATCTGTTATTGGTTCTGCCGTATAAGTAGAAAATTTACTGTAATATTCCAATGCTTTCTTATCTGTCATTCAACTTCCCTCCCACAATTCGGGCAATACCGCCATCTTCGCACTATTGGTGGTATACCGAGTGAATATCCGCATTTCTTGCATTTCCACCATTCATCAGGTACACCGCCTTGATCGTATGTTTCAGTTTCCCATGATGTTGTTTCAAGTGGTCTTACTCTTATCTTTTCCGGCTGTCTGTCATAGTGCTTATAAGGGTTCTCTTCAAGTCCTTTCTTTGCGTCCTCATAGCCTTGCCGATATGCGCTATATTCTGAATAGGTAACATCTATCCGTCCGTATATGCTCTTGTAAAGGCTGTTATTCGTCTTTTTAGGTGGGTAAGCAGGTAAGCCCAAGTCTAAACCGAACATCGAATTACAAGCGTCTAATTCCCGAATAAAACGGTTTACAACCCATTGCGGACGCTCTATCTTTCCGTTGTGGTAATCTTCAAGCTGATCTAAACGCTTGTTGACTTCCTTTAGTGACAATGAACAATCATCACCGACCATATCGTGACCCATTATTCGACAACCGCAATCGTTACATTCCCCCTCATAACTGCGATCTTCCCAAGCCGCCGGACAATTTTCACACTTCATAACTTCACCCCCATACTGCTCATAAAATAACTCTCGCCTCTTTTTACTTGCCTCTTCCTTTGAGCATTTATAGACACTATCCCTAAATTCTTTACAATCTGTCAAAAAGTGTTTTATTAAGATCCTGTATTTGACTCATTTTATTCCCCCCTCATAGCACTTCACCAACGGCATCCACGCATTGACAAAAACTCCATACGATGAGTAACTCCGATCCTCGTCACCCGGATAAAATGCGCCGCCGTTTTCTTCGTCAAACTCATAACGACCTATTTTGGGCTGGGAAGCATTGTCAAAGCTCAACAGGATGTAGTCAGAACATCCGTCCTCGCCAACTTTCGGCAACCTCTCCTCAATCGGGATCCAGCGCCATGTATGCTGGAGCGCGTCGATGCAACAGTCCGCCTCATCCTTTGACAGATGATAGCTCTGCGGCCACAATGCGTGATTCTTAAGGTTATTCAATACATCAATAGGTCTCATCTGCATTCTTACGATCCCTCCTATACTGTTCACCTAAAATTCTGCTCGCGATAACGATAAGCTGCTTCATGATTTCATACTCAAAGCCTGTGTATTCATCAAGGCAATCTCCTCCGTCGATAAGCATTAAATCTTTTGTTATGTCATAGTGGCTATGATCCTTGAAATACTTCCAGGCCTCATTAAATATTCCGTGCCACTTTTTCAAATCTTCTTCGCTCATTTATTCCTCCTCATTGAATGGCATGTCATCCGCTTCGGTGACATCCATGAACTCTTCCTCTGTTTCCTGCTCCATCCACTCCGTTGTCCACTTAAACTTAGGGACTTCTGTCCGGTCATTCAGCATTCTTCGGCTTTCGACCTCGTAATACAATGGAATGAATTCGTCTTGAATCCCCGCCTCGCGGTCCTTTGCGATCTCTATGATGTTCGTACCCTGTTTGAAGTGAATATTGACGTCATCCTCATTGACCTTCTTAGGATCAAGAAATTCGGAGATATAACCTTTTCTGAAATCGTGATTGTTCCGGTGAACGATAAAAGCCGAGTCAACAAGGTTTCCGATGTTCCCTGTCCCCGATATATCCGTCAGCCTCAGGAACGTGACTGTCTTCCTCGGATGAGCCACCAAAGCCACATGACAGTTGTATTTTTTCGCCATTTCTACCAGCTTCAGCATGAGATTGGTCTGCGCCTTGTATTCGTTCGTGTCAAGATCCCCGACATTGATCGTCATGAGGTTATCCAAGACAACAAGATCCGGTTTGGTATTCAGGATCTGCGTCTCGATCTCATTTATGAGCTTTCCATACTCTGAACCGTAACTATTGTTATATATGTAGAGCCTATTCCCGATCCATTGTGCTACCTTGTTTTTGATCTCGTCCGGGACGAAGTAGTACGTGCTCCCGTCCTTTTCGTACTCTTTGCCATACTGCTTTCCCGCCGCCTGTTGGATGAGCCACCGCGTAAAACGCTTATCTGTCAGCTCCCCGGAGTAAAACAGAACATTATGATCGTCATTTACGGCATGGAGTGCTATCTGTGACAGGATAGTCGATTTTGCAGATCCTCGGAGCCCGCTCCATACACTGACAGCCCCCTTCATGAGTCCATGTGTCTTATTGTCAATGACATCAATATGAGTCTTGATATACTCGTTGTCCGGTGTTGGCTTCAATAGGATCTCCTCGACCGTCTCCCAGATCGGGCCGTTCTCGACATTGATCTCCTTCTTCTTCCTGTCGCGGTTGTGACGCTTCCAACCTTCCTCGACTGCTCTGTAGAAGTCCTCGTTGCTTTTCTCATAAGCGTCCGGCTCAAACATCATCCTGACGTCTTGCCATCGTTTGCCCTGGCATGAATCGTGAAGACACTTGAACCCGATCGCGCCCGATGGCTGTTTTATTATCATTGAATCCGGTGCTTTATGGTTCGGGTCAAAGGGACAATTATCAAGGACGTATTTTGTGTATCCGCTGCCGGACTTGACTGTGTACCGGATGCCGTAATTGTCCATCCATTCCTCAATATCGAAAGCAGACGGTGAATAATTGTTATACTTGGCGGGCTTAATTTCCTCTTCTTCAATCTCCCCGGCAAGTTTCTCAAGGTAGATCTTTTGTGTCTGCTTTAGATCCTTGATATCGCCCTCTATCTTTGCCAGGCGATGCGGACGCTCCTCAGTGTTAGATCCCTTTTGCGCCATCGTGCCGTACAGCTTGCAGATTCGGCTCGGATTGAAGTTTGCCGTATCCACCTTCACGATGTCATTGCTGAACATGGCCGATAATGAATGAAGGCAGCGCTTGATGAGGTTTATATTGTCTTCGTTGTTTGCCAGGCTGATTCCGTACAGTAAATGGTAGCCATTCCCACTGAAGGCCTTGACCGGTTCCTCAAATCCCTGCCCCTTAAGGTAGACATACACCTTCTGCGCCAATTCCTGCGCCGCTTCAAGTTCATCGTTCGTGCTGGATATGCCTGTGGGCCTCGTCGGGTCAAAGTCTATAAACAGCCACTCAATGACTTCGATCTCCTTGTCCGACGTGGTATTCTTAACCGCCAAGAGCCTGTTGGCTTGCTGACGACTGTAAAGAGAGTCCATCGGCCTGTTGAGCGTGATGTATGTGTTCGTATTCCGCAGGTCAACAGTCTTAAATGCCTCGATCAGTGTGTCCGCGTCTCTGAAGTAGCCGCTGATTGGTTTGCCCCCGCCCATGATCCTGACTTCGAACAGTTCACCATCCGGCTTGAGCTGCGCTATCGCCTTCCGCAGTTCAGTTTCATTTATGAGTCCGTTGTTCCTCATTTACTTCCTCTACTCCTCCACAAAAAAATCAGATCGCGCGGAGCGCTTATTGACATTTTTTAAATCATTCTTAGTATCATTCTTAATATCATTCTTAACATTATTGTTTGTCGGTACTCTGCTCGGTACTTTGTTCGGTACTTTGTTCGCCATCACTTCGGTATTTTGTTCGGTAATTTGCTCGGTAATCTGTTCGGCAAATTTCTTGTCAAAATCTTGATATTTACCGTAGTTTACTATGGTTAGGAGCTCGCCCTTATTTGTGGTTTCGATATATATCATCCCCTCACTTTCGAGCATTTTTAGGTAACCCTTTACGGTCTTATAATTCCATTTCCAACGCTCTGCCAGCTTGCCATATGAAGTCCATTTTTGACCCCTCCGAACATGTACATTTGTTGACTTACCCAGCGCAACAACTTTTTCTTTATGATTAGCCATTAGGAGGAGATCAATCCATGCGCTGAACCTGTTGGCCGGCTCGTCAAATATGCGGCAATCTTCTATTTTTCGATAAAGTTTTATATATCCTCTATTCATCCCCTGCCTCACTTAAAATCCTTATAATCTCCCGCCCAGCGTCCTTCCTGTCACAAAATCGTATGTCAACCCCGTACTCGTCCCGGATTGTGCAAAGGCTCTTATATAGCGCCGTCCCTTTGACGGCCTTCGCGTTATACTTGAGTCGTGGATTCTCCCACCACCAAACATCCTCTAAACAATCAAGCGGTTCCTCAATTAACAGGATCAAGCGCCCCTGTGACCTGGTAAGCTCCTCTCGAAAGCGTTCATGCTGTTTACTGCATACATTCCCGGCAACCTCGACAAGGCTCTTCTTGGTGTCAATACTCATGACGATTAAGTTCTGGAGATCCTTTTTATGAAGGTTTTCAGCTCCTCGCTCGTCAATGATCTGCTGTATGTCGTCCGTGATCCTTATGTAGTCCCCGAATGGAATGCGTAAGGGTACAAGTTCCGCCCCCTCACGCACCATCTGGGAATGTTTGCGCCTGTTTGAGGCTCCATGTTTGCCGATAAGCTGATTTTTATCGACTCCGATCTTAATCATCAGAAGGGAAGTTCCTCAGTGTTATCCACATTTACAAACTCTCCATCGGCCTTGTTATCAGAGGAAGCGGTAGCGGCCTTTTCGAGCTTGTCGGCAGGTGTGCTCTGTTCAGCGACTTTGTTGTAATTGCAGAACCATCTGATCTTTCTGCGCATTTTGGTTTCACCGTTGTATGTCTCCTCGACATTGCCAAAGACAACCCCGATCTTTTTATTCTTAAACTGCGCTGCAAAATCGTTGCCCCACTGAATGTCAGCCTCTTTGATTCCGTTTGAATCGGCATAGGCCTTCATGAAGGACTTGAAGCCCCTGGTGCATGCTCCGTTGTACTCTGTCGTGATGTAATTTGTAGCCTGATTCGGCCACTTCTTGTCCGGGCGGACGTCCTTCTTAAACTGCTCTGTGAAATACCCCGCCTGTTCGTCCTTCTTGTCAAAGTCGATGCTCACGACGATCATCGGATCACCGTTCTGTGTCTCCCTCTCTGCAACGTTCTTAATGACGGCATAGTGTCCGCCGAGTGTGACAGGGACAAAATCCCCTCCGGCCTGCGTGTTCTCATAATTTGTAGGTTTTTTCATCTTTTTCCTCCTTGTTTATAGTTCCGCCCGCTCCATGAAGAGCGTGATGGCATTTTTTGCAAAGTGTTATCCCGTTATCAAGGTCAAATTGTAGTTCTGGCATAAACCAAACAGGCATTTTATGGTGTGCATCAAGTTTTGTTGTGTTAAGAACAGCCCCACACCGTTGACAGGTATATTGATCCCGTTCTTTTATCTTCTTTTTCCAGTCCGCTGTATTAACCTTCGGGATAAACTGGATGAAGCTGCCACAACTCACACAATAAACAGCCATGTGTGGACCCTTGACCCTGTAATCCACAAAACGCGATCCGCACCGTGGACATTCGCCCGCATAAGGTACATAACCATCAGGACACTGAATCATTTTTCTGCCCCCATCCGTAGAAACTTCTTATGGTGTCATCAACAAGTTTCAAGTTGTTGTCAATCTCTGTCTCTTCGAACATTTCCTCCGGTGTCTTCGTAATATCAAATCCATCCGTCTGTGTTCTGAAGAAGTGTTTGCCATTGTCTGACATGCACCTGATACAGATTGTGACCATTCCTTCCAGGCAAACTTTGTTGTCTATCAGCTTGCCGATGGTCCTGATCTTCGTCTCACCCATGTCATTGGTGTCTTCGTGGAGCATGATGTAAACAATCACGTCCTCCGGTAGCTCCTTCTTAATGCGCTGGACGAGAAAGTACATGGTGTCAGCAATGTCGTCGTACATGTCAAAGCTCGCGTTGCCCTTCTTGTTCCTGTGATTGTCCATGAAGTGATGTGTCATTAGATAGCCCGCGTCATCAATAACAGCGACCTTGCAGGGCATTTTCACCATCTGTTCGATGATCTTGTCGATCGAATCCGACCGGCAGACATATTTGAAAGTCTTGCGGAATGGCAGTGCCTTCCCCTCAACATTTACGAGCATGATCTCATCTTCATTGAAAAACTTAAGTGATCTGCTCTTTCCGCTGCCGGATTTCCCATAGCACAAAACCGGTAAACCCATAATTTCCCTCCTTTCAGCTTATTCTTAAATGTGTTCCTCTCGGCTTAAGTGCCGCAAAAGAAAGCTCTTTACCTTCTTCCAGTTCCTTCCTGATCTTGTCCGTGTCGGTCTCCATGATGATGCGCTTGTAATTGTCGGGTACAAGATCCTCATTGATATCAAGGCCCTGCTTTCCGCCGTTCTTGCAGATCTTAAATTTGTAGTGTTCTGTCTGAAGCGCCCCATCCTTAACCTCCATCAGTTCTATAGCAGCCTTAAGTCTGTCCTTCATGGCCTTCACGTTGTTATTGAGCATTTCCTTCTTATGAGTAAGGCGCTCGATCTCGGCTTCGTATTTCTTAACAGCCGCGTTCATTTCCGCGATAACGATGCCGTAATTATCGGCCTTCACTTCAAGCTCGCCCTGGATGCTCTCCAGCGTGTCGAGAAAGAGCTGCGGGTCGTCGATGTCGTCCGCATAGCTCAGCAGGGTCAGATATTCGCCCTGGATGTCATAAAGTGTGTTCATGCTTCTTCCTCCTTCTTATGGTCCGAATCGAACAGATCTATGAAGAGATCCATAAATTCGTTTCTGTTGAAATAATGATCCCCATGGTACAGGCAAAGCATAAGTTCAACCCCTGCCTCAATTTTGAGCAGTTCTTTGTAGCTTTCCTCTGAAATTGTTATCATCTGATACCCTCCTTCTTCAGCCAATTTGACACTGTTGTCGCCGTGCACCCCATATCATCAGCTATTTTCTGCAAAGACCATCCCGCTTCCCTCAGTGCCTTCATCTTGCCGACATCGCACTGTTTCCTCAGTTTTTTACCTGTCTCTTCCGGAGCTTCGAGATCTTCGTCGAGTTCTTCTTCCTGGTCGTCCACTGGATCCACGAAGGGAAGTTCTCCCGAATCGTCTTTTTCGGGATCTTCTTCTGTGATGTTTGAGATGGCAGATTCGATCTGTTGCTGGATGATTCTGTAGCATTTCTCGCAGTAGTCCAAGCTGTCACCCTCATCAGCCAGATAGTCCCCAGATGCTTTCTCGACTCTGTGTCCGATGATCTTGTAGATAAGAGGGCCGTCAATACGGGCTCCGCATCGGTCACAGTAATAAGTGATTACTTTCATTTGATTGATATTCCTCCTTGTGATAGAATGTGATTGATTGATATTCCTTCATGGTCTTTACCATAAGGCAGATTCAAATCCTGTTAGCAAGTGAGCTGTTGTGTTGGGCGGCTCACTTGTATTTTGCCCTCTCAAGGGCTTGTGATATCCTCAGCACCTTCTCGGCATAATTTGATACATAACCGGGCTGATCTGCGTGGGGATCTCCGTTGTATACCATCAGAGCCGCCGCCGGATCTTCGTATGTTTCAAACAGTTCGGCAAGGTAGTCCGTGCCTGTCGCGATGTTTCCGGTGGGATCAAAGATATCTGACACTCCCAACTTCCCCATCCTGTTCCTGTGAGCTGACGGTTTGACTTGCATCAGCCCCTTGCATGTTCCGGAGCCGTCCACGACATCCTTCTGAAAACTCGATTCCACGAAGATCATTGACTCTAAGAGCTCCGGCGCTATTCCATACCTTTGTCCGTATTCCTCACACAGGATCTCGATATACGCGGGAACCTTTATTCCGTTCTCACTAAGGAACCTTTGTGCCTCTTTGACCTCGTCAAGGCTCGGATAGACCTCATCATCCTTGACTGTCTGACCGTCCTTGTAGGTTATGACCGGCTCAGCTCCCCAAGCCTCCTCCGGCCATGTCAGCACTCCGATTATCATCCCCGCAAGGAGCCCGATCAGAAGCCAGCCCCATTGTTTGTCTGTTTTGTTCACCTCATCCCTCCTCTCAGATAATCTGCACGTCGGGCCTTAGATCCATCGCGTACTTGATAACCTCATACGGTATGTCATCCTGTCCCGTGTACCTTGCCAGCAGATACAGCATCATATCTGCGTGTGGCCGTGCCTGTTCACACATGTGGTCAAGTTCCTTCTTAATCTCCTTAACTTCCAGCATCTTTCCTCCTTCCTTTAATCTCCATCGTGGCTCAAAGCCTTTATAACGTCCTTAATCAGTTGCCATCCAGAATCACATGTAACATTTATTCGTCTGGCGGCAGGCTTTCCCTTGTAATCGACGTAAACGTATTCACTGCCGTTGTCTTCCTTGATGTACTTCAGACGCGTAATGTCGTCCCACATCCGTGTCCTTTTCAATGTTTCCGCAAGCAGATTTGCTATGTTTTCCTTATTCTCAGGCATTTGTCCCTCCTTCTTTTACAATTTCCAGCAGCTCCTCATCCGTAAAGTCAGCGTGTCTCTGCAAGCAGAAGAACTCTCCCAATGTCATGCTGTTTATGTCCGTCATCCTGCTCCGGTGTAGCCTGTCATATTGCAGGCCTGTTTCTCTGCTGATTGCCAGATCTCCCTTGATGCCGTTCCTCTCAAACGCTGACCGGATGATTCTTATTCTGTTGTCTGCGGTTTGATAATTCACCTTCATATACCCTCCTTCCTGTGCTATAATTCCCCTATAAGGGAGGTGTGCTATGATCAGTCCCAGATTGCGTTTTCAGATGTTCCTCACAATGAAAAAACTTGAAAAAGATCATTTTGATATGAACCCCGCTTCTTTGGTTTCCGGGGACGACCTCATTCTTCTGTCTGATACCCCGTTGAAGCAGAAAGCCCTTATCGCTTTGGCTGATCTGAAGGTTATCCGGCTCTCCTATACCGACAATCACCTGTCCTCTATCTCCCGAATGCAGGGCAGTACGCTGTATCTTCTTGGCCGATCTGAATTGTGGATAAACCGCATTGCCGGATTCCTTTGCGGGATTGTCTTTTCTCTCGTTATCGAAAGCCTCATAAGACTATTGCTTTGACGACGATTATCAGAAGTCCTACAATGAGCCCCGCCACAAGGCCGACAAAATATTCTTTGGTTTTGCTCTCCGGTTGCTTCATGTTTCTTCTTTCTCCCTTTTTTTGCCTGTGTTATAATCGTTGCTATGAATAACAAAGATGATCTTCAGTTTTATATCTCCACACTTCTTGAGGAGCAGAACCTAAGGCAACGGGCGAATGATGCTGCGCAATCAAAACGAAACAAGCGAGATATCGCCACCTTTTTTATCAGTCTGTTAACGCTGCTCGTTTCCATCGCCGCGCTCATTGTAGGAATAATAGGATTGTTGCGATAACCAGTATTATCAGAGCGACACTTGCAATCC
>Ga0326513_10000380_pt1 | contig 37249 bp, 71 predicted proteins | sample 2_2465_0518_D_FD_203654 | JGI IMG/M metagenome (GOLD analysis project Ga0326513, IMG submission 203654) | Bovine rumen microbial communities from UC Davis, California, United States - 2_2465_0518 | ecosystem: Host-associated > Mammals > Digestive system > Stomach > Rumen | place: USA...
AGCGCCGATACCCCCGAAAGGGAAAACAAAGAGACTAGGGTGGTCAACGAAAGGAGAATATGGGAGAAGTAACACAACGCAAAAACGTACCGGTGGACAAGCTGATACCCTATGTGAACAACGCAAAGATCCACTCGGAAGACCAGGTCACACGGATCGCAAGCTCAATCCGGGAATTCGGGTTTTTGAACCCGGTGCTGGTCGATAAGGACTACAACATCATAGCCGGTCACGGAAGAGTGATGGCGGCAAAAAAACTCGAGATGCAAACAGTCCCCTGTTTATTCGTCGAGGGCTTGACCGAGGCGCAGCGCAAGGCGTATATCCTTGCCGACAACAAACTCGGAGAGCTGGCGGATTGGGATATGGAGCTTGTTTCCAGCGAATTGGAAATGCTGCTGGACGACGACTTTGACGTTGACTTGATTGGTTTCACGGAAGATGAACTCCAAAAAATACTAAATCAGGACGACACCGAAGCCGAGGACGACGACTTTGACGTTGACGCTGAACTGGAAAAGCCGACCTTCTCCGAAGCCGGGGATATATGGCTCCTAGGAAGGCACCGATTGATTTGCGGTGACTCAACCGACCAGAACGTGATTGATACGCTGATGGACGGTAAAAAAGCGAACCTGGTCGTCACGGATCCACCGTACAACGTGAACTACGAGGGAAGCGCCGGAAAAATAAAGAACGACAATATGGCATCGGATCAGTTTTATCAATTTCTGTTCGATGCTTTTTCATGTATGGAACAGGCGATGGCAAACGACGCATCGATTTACGTGTTCCATGCCGATACAGAAGGGCTAAACTTCCGTAAGGCGTTTCAGGACGCAGGGTTTTACCTTTCCGGGTGTTGTATATGGGAAAAGCCCTCGCTGGTGCTTGGGCGATCTCCGTACCAGTGGCAGCACGAACCGTGTTTGTACGGTTGGAAAGCAAAAGGCAAACACCAGTGGTACTCCGGAAGGTCAGACACCACGATTTGGAAGTTTGAAAAGCCGAAGAAGAACGCGGATCACCCGACGATGAAGCCGATACCGCTTATCGCCTACCCGATCAAGAACAGCTCGATGACAAATTCAATCGTGCTGGATCCATTCGGCGGATCCGGTTCAACCTTGATCGCCTGCGAGCAGACCGAGCGCATCTGCTGCACGTGTGAATTGGATGAGAAGTACTGCGACGTAATAGTTAACCGCTATATCGAGCAGGTCGGAAGCAGTGCAGACGTATATGTTATCCGAAGCGGTGAAAAAGTGCCATATGCAGACGTTCACGTGGAAGTGTAAAGTACACAACTGCGTGATCGTGTGTTTGTCATATGTGATAATTGCTAAATGTACCTTTGTGAGCGATTAATGTAGTAAAAAGTGAAGGAGGTACACTTATGATGGCACAATTAACCGAAGCAGACATCAAAACGCTAGCCGAGGACACTGATTTAACAATCAGCATGCCGGCCATATCCGATCAGGCGATGGCAAACCTTATAAACATGGTATCGGCAAAGCAGGAGCTTTTGAAGCAGGCGCTTAACACGGACGACCTTTCGATCATTCAGGAAGGCGACACACTCACATTTCCGTGGTTCACCAACGCGACACCGGATGCGATCAACGCCTACATGCTTTTGCTGGTGAGGATGGTTGAGGTTGCGAAGTCCCGGAAGCGCATAACCATGAAAGCGAGGGAAACGGACAACCCGAAGTACTCATTCCGGTGCTTTCTCCTTGGTCTTGGATTTATTGGCGACCAATACAAGCCAGCGCGGAAGATCCTTCTGAAAAACTTTGAAGGATCTGCAGCATTCAAAACCGGATCAAAGGAGGTGGCAAAATGATGAAAACAAGCATTGACACAGCGCTGGAGATTTGGGGCGTGCTTGCCTGCTATAACAGCAAAACCGATTTGATGGTCAATGATCTCTTGGAAGAGATCGCGGGCGAGAAGTACGTCGTTGACGACGACGATCCGATCTACACAACGATTAAGAACCTCTCGGAAGAAGAGCGTCAAGCCTTTATCGAGGGTTGCGAAAAGATAAAAACGCAAATGAAATAATACACAATACTCCCCTGAACTCTTTGGTGGTTTAGTTTTGTACATTCCGTTGCTATTAGTGTGGACTAGAGCGAATATGTACACAACGAAAACGGAACCACCAAGGAGGCAAGTATGAAGAACTACACTTTTATCGACATTCTGAACGACGGACGCGGAAGAACCCTGATCGACAGCATCGAGGAAGCCGAAGATGAGATCAGAGGACGCGGGTCAACCCGGACGACGATAACGAGTTTTGGGTAAGAGCCAGAAGGATGGACATAGCAAATTTGAAGCGCGAATTCGGATTCGATTGGGAAAGAGCCGAATGCGGCAAGATTTGAAGGAGGGGGAGAACAATGACGGAACCTTGGTACATCACATTTTACAACGAGCTGGACGCAGGCTTCGGTTACGATTGCGGAGAGCAGACCTACATGCTGGGGCTGGACAAAGCGGTAGCCAAGTCGATAGCAAGACACCTGAACAAGGTGACACCGGACTTCATAACCTACTACGCACAGGAGGAGCCGACGCGGTACTGGTAAATGAACGAGACCGAGATTAAGGCGCGAGCCGAAGAAGAACAGAAGCGAATTGCCGACCTTTTAAACGAGGTCGGCATTTCTGATAAAAGACAAAAGTTGCTGGAACCGATCATCCTGAACACCGCATGGATGAAGGCCAAGCTGGACGATGCGCGGGAAGCGATCAAAAACAGCAACATCGTAATTACCTACGATAATGGCGGAGGGCAGAAGGGCATAAGAGAAAACCCGCTGTTCAAGGGATATGAGAGCTTGTGGCGCTCGTATATGGCAGGAATGTCAAAGATTCTTGATTCCCTGCCACAAGAAGCAATCGAACAGAGCGTTGAAGTTGAAAAGCCCACGACAATGCTTGAGTTAGTGAGGAATAAACACCGAAAGGACGCATGAAAGGCAGTCAAGAACCTAGGATATCCATTGAGCCGGAGCGCTTCAAGACAGACGGAGCGGATGCGGCTCTTTTGATGTCGGAATACGGATGTGAGCTCGATCCTTGGCAGCAATTGGTTATGGACTGCTGGCTTGGCAAGGGTGAAGACGGAAAATACACGGTAACATCGGCAGGGCTGTCGTTACCGCGCCAGAACGGGAAAAACGTATGTCTGGAAGCCCGGGAGTTTTTCGGGCTGGTTGTCAACGGTGAGAGGATATTACATACAGCGCATCAGGTGAGGACGAGTAAAAAGTCGTTCAGGCGACTTGCTGCGATGTTTACCGACAAAAGACACCCGGAAATCACGGATATCGTAAAGAACATACGATATACCAACGGTGAAGAGAGCATTGAGCTTGATAATGGCGGAACGATTGAGTTCTCCGCCAGATCGAGACAGGCCGCCCGAGGATTTGACGGTATCTCGCTGGTTGTGTTTGATGAAGCACAGGAATTGATGGATGACCAGGTCGAAGCGATCATGGCGACGCTTTCCGCTTCCTCAACCGGCACAAGACAGCTTATATACACCGGAACACCACCATATCCCACGTGCCCGGGAGAGGTTTTCAGACGGAGACGACAGGCAAGTATTACGAATCCGTCAAAACACGATTGCTGGCACGAATGGAGCGTTGAGGCAGACAGTATTGCACAAATAAATGTCAACGACAAGACGCTGTGGTATATGTGCAACCCGGCTCTGGGGATAAGGCTCGAAGAGGAATTCACCGAAGAAGAAATGCGATCCATGAGCCCGGACGGTTTTGCCAGAGAGCGATTGGGTTGGTGGAATCCTATGGAAACGGAAAAGAATGACTATGCTATTCCGGGTGAATTATGGGATAGCTGCAAATCATCCGAGGTTGCACCGGAAGGCAAAACAGCATACGGAGTGAAGTTCTCTCCGGACGGGGCAGAGGTTGCATTATGCGTTGCTGTTATTCCAAAGGAGGGCACAAGCCGAATCGAGCTCATAGAGCGTCGGCCTACCGGCCTTGGAACACAGTGGCTTGCAGATTGGCTTAATGCACGATACACAAAAGCGTCATGCGTCGTTATCGACGGTAGGAATGGCGTAGACGTGCTCACGGAGAAGATATCCTCGACCTGGTTGATAAAAGGCTCGGTTATACGACCGAGTTCTCGAGAAGTAATCGCGGCGGTCAGCACACTGGTTGATTCTCTGAATGAAAAAACAATCACGTGGTTCTCGGAGCAGGAAAACCTGCGCGAAAGTGCATTGACGGCAGTAAAACGCCCGATCAGCGGTGGCTGGGGCTTTGGTGGTGACAATTCGGCACCAATAGAAGCGTGCGCCTTGGCTTTATGGGGCGCAAAGAACAGTAAACGGGATCCGAACAGGAAGATGAAGTTCGGTTGTTAAGAGGTAGCGATATGCGGTCTGATATTGTACCGGAAAACATCATAGGCTTTAGCGTTGACGAGGTCAGCCGCTTTAATAAACTCATTGATGTTTACGAATACCATCGAAGCGCGAATGAAACAAAAAACAAATACTACGAGGGCAAGATAAGCCTGAATGACGTAAACCTTGGTCTGGCACTGCCTGATGGAATGAATAAGCTCGAGATCGGTTGCGCTTGGGGCGCAAAGACGGTAGATGTGTTGGCAGCCCGGTCAATGTTTGACGGTTTCGTAGGCATGGATGGAGAGGATATCGACGAGCTGGATCAGATAGTTGTTAATAATGATCTGATTGCGGAATACGCGAAGGCCTGCCGGGACGAATTGAAATTCGGATGTACTTTTGTAACATTATCCGCCGACACCGAGATTGGATGTAAGATACGATTCCATTCACCGCAAACCGCTGCAGCACTGTGGGACGGTGAAAAAGGAAGAATATCCTGTGGCTTTGCCATAATCGATACGGTTCCGGACGAGAAAGATGCAAGCAACTGGAGACCGTCTCTTATAAACTATTATACCGACGCTGCGGTATGGGTGATTCAGCATAAACAGGACGGGAACTGGTACGCAGAAGCACATAGCCATAAAATGGGGCGGCCTTTGATGGAAGCACTGATATGGAATGCGACCAGCAATAAGCCTTTCGGTCGTTCAAGAATAAAAGAACCGGTCAGAAGACTTATCGACGGTTATGTCAGGACAATTGCCAATGCCACAATAGGGCTTGAGTTCTCTACGACACCGCAGAAGTATTTACTTGGCGTTACGGACGATCAGTACGATGCGCTCATCAATGATAGCTTCCGTCAATACGTCGGTTCGATTGTTGCGGGCACCACAAACCCGGAGACAGGTGAAAAACCGACATTCGGACAGCTTCCGCAGGGATCGTTAGCACCACACGTTGAGATGATAAGAGTTCTGGCGACGCAGTTCTCTGCCGCGACAGGACTGTCTGTCACCGATACCGGAGTTGTGAACGATGCGAACCCGACATCATCGGACGCTATTCTTGCACAGAGCCAGACGCTTATCGCCATGGCAGAGCAGCTGAATACCGGAAACGGTAACTCACTGCGAACCGTAGCACTTATGGCTTTGGCCATTGTGAATCAAACAAAAATTGATAACCTGTCGGAAACCCAGCAGGATGTGGTTGCACACTTTAAAAACCCGGCAATGCCCTCTGTAGCGGTTACAGCGGATGCGGCAATAAAGATTGCATCGGCAAGGCAGGCATTTGCAAATACAGATACATTCCTTGAGATGATCGGCTTTGATAAAGCAGACATCAGACGAATAAAAGCCCAAGAACAGAGGTCGCGTGGAATACAGCTAGTTACGGATATCCAAAACGCCCCGGAAGAGGACGTAGAAAATGCAGATCTCGAAGAAGGACTGGAATAATTACATAAAAATGCTCTCCCAGCTAAATGACACAGCCGGGCAAATGATGCGAGACTATATCGAGAAGAATGGGCTTGAAAATACCGAGTCCATTATTGATTACGCCTATGGCCTGGTCACGAAGTACGGAGAGGGAAGCGCTGCATTGGCAGCCGAGATGTACGACGAGACAGCACGCCTGTTTGGTAAAGTTCTCCCGCCTGCCGAGGTAGCAGATACAGCGAGTTATGGCGAGGTAAAAAACGCCATAGATACGGTAACGCGACACTCGCTAAATTCGAAAAGCTACGGAAACACCGTAAGCCGATTCGTAAAACGAGCAGGAGCCGACACAACGCTTAAAAATGCAGAGCGTGACGGAGCGGAGTTTGCATGGGTACCCTCGGGTGATTCCTGCCCGCTGTGTATTACTATAGCGTCACGTGGCTTTCAGCATATTGGGAAGAAGACGCTGCGCCATGGGCATGCGGAACACATACATTCCAATTGCGATTGCACTTATACGGTGCGCTTTGATGATTCCAGCGGCGTGGCCGGCTATGATCCGGATGAGTACTTGAAGATGTATGAGGACGCTGATGGCAAGAGCTCCAAGGCCAAAATCAACGCCATGCGCCGGATGCGATACCAGGATCCCAAGGTACGCGACAAGATAAATGCCCAGAAGCGGGCGGCATATGCAAATAATAAAAAGGTTATTGCATCTATTAGTACAATTGCCGAGGCAAAGGATATACCAAATGCAGCTGTAAGAGCACAAGTAATGAGAGATGCAATAAATAGGGAAGTACCTGTTTATGCAGCTGATTTAAGAGCGGTATTTAATAAAATTGTTCCTGAAGCTGATTATTATGATGTTTGTATTCATGGAGCACCGAATTTTGTGGAATATGAGCATACATATAAACTGGATGCGGAAACCATGTCATGGATAATATCCGGAAGACGTGATTATAAAGGAGACGATATAAGGCTATTATCATGCAGCACAGGAATAAAAGATAAAGACGGTAGCTGCTTTGCACAGGAACTCGCAAATAAACTGAAAGTAAAGGTAAAAGCTCCAATTGACAAATTGAATATTGATCCGATTCATGGTACACTCACGGTAGGAAGAGAGATGATTCCTTTTGATGATGCTTGTGAAGTTTTTGAACCTAAATAGAAGGTGAAAAAATGAAATTCGTAACAGATTTTAAGGAATTCGGAGGAAAGGGCGGAAGTGTAGTATCGCACACACAAAAGCTCCCGGAAAAAGAAAAAAATAAAATAGTAGCCTACATGAATACAAAGCCGGTTATTGCGGTTAGAGCGTCGTGTATTAATGACTATTTTGAAAATAAATACACCACAAAAAGCGATGCCGTAAGAAGTGATGGTGAGTATAATTGGTCAGAAGAAGAAGCATATCATTTCGAGAAATATGACATGGAATTGAACGAGGATTTTATTCAAAAAGTCATGAATTTATAAGACGAGCGCAAACAAAATAAGATGCTTTAAGCACTGGGATAATACCTGGTGCTTTTTTAATGCTAACAGAAGCAGAGGAACATCCTCTGTTTTTTTGTTATAGATTACGGCGACTCGCTGCCGATGAAGCGAGGTTTTACTCGTAAGGAGGTACATATGGGAACTGATAACCAGAACAGTCAGGAAAACGCAACACAGGAGCCTAGAACATTCACACAGGAGGAGGTCAATTCATTTTTAGCGAAAGATCGCAAACAGATGGAAGAAAAATACTCCGACTACGCTGAACTAAAAGAAAAGGCTGCTCGATTAGATCAGATCGAGGAAGATGCAAAGAGCGAGCTTCAGAAAGCAAAGGAGAAGGCCGAGAAGCTGCAGGCGGAAATATCTGCCTATAAGCGTGACGCAGAGATCAGGACAATTCGAGACCGTGTTGCACAAACAACAGGAGTTCCTGCCGGACTTCTGTCGGGAGAAACAGAGGAAGCATGCACAGAGCAGGCAAATGCCATATTGACATTTAAGGCCGACGTTCCTTATCCGACAATCAAAGACGGTGGAGAAGCTCAAGTAAGCACAAAGATGGATGCCAGAGCCGCATTTAAGGAATGGGCATCAAAAACAATCGATTAGGAGGAAACAAAAATGTCAGGAATAAACACCAACAGAACTAACATCTCACTTCCTACCGCGATATCCAGTGAGATTATCCAGAAGACACAGGAAGCATCTGCAGTCATGAAACTGGCTCGCCAGATCGCTCTTCCCGGACAGGGCATGACCATTCCGGTTATCACATCTGATCCCGTGGCAGCATGGGTTGATGAGACCGATTCCAAGCCCGTAAGCAACCCTGGTCTTTCTACCAAGGTTATGAGAGGTTACAAGCTCGCAGTTATCGAGCCCTTCTCGAATCAGTTTAAGCGCGACTTTGGTGCTCTGTATGATGCACTGATCGCTCGGCTTCCCGGCATACTTGCAGAGAAGTTTGATAACACCGTATTCGGCGGAACCGCAGCACCCGGTAGTGATTTCGATCAGCTGTCCGATGCTACCGGCCAGAGCCTTGCATCTGATGTATATGGCGGTCTTGTAGCAGCCGACACCGATATCGCTCTTCACGGTGGTATCACAAACGGTTATGCAATCAGCCCGCAGATGAAGGGTATCCTTCTCTCCGCGCTTGATAAGAACGACAGACCTCTGTTTATCAACAGCGTAGCAGAGGGTGCGATCCCTATGATCCTTGGCAACCCTACTTACCTTACCAAGGGTGCATTCGTTTCCGGTTCACCTTCGACCATCGGTTTCGTAGGCGATTGGACGAAAGCAATGTATGGTATCGTAGAAGGCCTTGATATCACTGTATCAGATCAGGCAACACTTACCCTCGCTGACAACAGCACAATCAACCTGTTCCAGCGTAACATGTTTGCTGTAAGAGCTGAAATCGAGATCGGATTCCGCGCTGATACTTCTGTATTCAACAAGCTCACAGCTTCTTCTGTACCCAGCGTATAATGATAGTTTTCATTAATTCGCTCACTGGTACGGAGATGCTGGTTGCGGATGACCGTAAAGAGGAGTACCTGTCGGCAGGCTATAAGCTGGCGGCAGGTGCTTCCAAAGCGGAAAAACCAGAAACCGTCGAGGAGCCCAAGAAGGCTCCAGCGAAGAAGCCGACAAAAAAGAAATGAGGTGAGTCAAATGGCTTATGCAACAGTTCAGGATGTTCAGGAAAGGATGACACGAGAGCTCTCGATAGACGAGCAGGCTTTGTGCGCAACCCTGCTTAACGATTCGGCCATTATAATAGACACCTACAATTCAGAGGCTTCGGAAGACAACAAGAACGTTGTATCGTGCAGAATGGTAATCAGGGCGCTTGGCGACGGTGAACCTATTGGAATACCCATGGGTGCAACGCAAGCGACCATGTCAGCTTTGGGTTATTCACAGAGCATTACCATGGGAAATGGTGCGTCTGTTGGAGAATTATATCTCGAAAAGCTGGAAAAGAAGCTGCTCGGGTGCGGTGATAAGATAGGCTCCTATAGTCCTGTGCAAGGGCTGGTTTGCGAGGGAATCAATGATTAAGGGTATCACAGTTCAACTCATAAAAAAGATAGAGGGTGATCCGGATCCGCTGGGAAATCCTACTTACACCGAAACCGAAATATCGGTTGATAACGTGATAGTTGGAGAACCCACAACGGATGATATAACCGATTCATTACAGCTCTACGGTAAAGTTGTGGCATACACGCTTGGAATACCAAAAGGCGATGATAATGATTGGACGGATACCGAGGTTTTGCTACCGGCTCCTTTTGTAGGCAAGTACAGAACAATCGGATATCCCACAGCAGGAATAGAAGCGAATATCCCTCTTATGTGGAATAAAAAAGTAAAGGTTGAACGGTATGGGTAATGTGAAGTTTGAATTGAACCTGCCGGGCTTAAACGAGCTTATGAAGTCACCCGAAATGCAAAATGCATTACTGGAAGCCGGTCAAGCGGTAGCCAGAAGCGCAGGTGACGACTATGCTGCAGAAGTCCATACAGCAAGCTGGATAGCCATTTCTAATGTTTATCCGGATAGCAAAAGGGCAGCACATGAAAACTATAAGGACAACACATTACTAAAGGCGCTGGGATCCACCGGTTTACCAATGAGGAAATGAAATGATAGAAAAAATCGTAGTAGATTATCTGAATAGTCGTGGTGATCTGCAGGCCAAAGCGTACACGGAAATACCCAAAACAGTACCGGAGAAGTATTACCTTATTGAAAAAACAGGATCTAACGTCAACAACAAGATCACGACCTCAACTATATCGATCCAGTCTCACGCAGACACTCTTTTTAATACTATAAGCTTAAACGAAGACCTAAAAGGTGCAATGCTCGATGGACTTATAGAACTGGAGGAGGTTTCCGCAGTTTATCTTAATTCAGACTACAATTTCACTGATACAACTACCAAGAAGCACCGCTATCAAGCGGTGTTTGTTATAACACATTATTAAGGAGGAAAAGATATCATGGCTAACACAGCACAGTATGTAAGCACAGGTAAGCCTAATATATCCGGTGGTGTTTGGGTTGCACCTTTGGGAACAACACTCCCTACCGACGCAACCACATCGCTTGGCTCTGCTTTCACATGCCTTGGATATGTATCCGAGGATGGTCTTGAAAACGAGAATGAAATGGATGTCTCCGATATCAAGGCCTGGGGCGGAAATATCGTATATCGTTCACTTACCGAGCTGACTGATAACTTCTCATTTGCTCTGATTGAGAGCGAGAACGCAGACGTTCTTAAAAACGTATATGGCGATAATAACGTAACCGTTGACGGAAGCGGAAATATCAAGGTTGACATTAAGGCCGAGGATCCGCAGGAGAAGGTATGGGTATTCGAGCTCGCGCTCCGTGGTGGACGTTCAAAGAGAATCGTCATTCCCGATGGCGCGGTTACGTCTCGTGAAACCATTACTTATAATGATTCGGATGCTATTGCATACGGTATAACCGTATCGGCTTATCCGGACAGCTCCAACATTACTCATAAGGAGTATTTGGAAGCTCCTACACCGTCAATTTAATAGGGGGAGATATTTGTGGTTAAAGGAAAAACAAAAAGCGGTATCAAGTTTCAGATCAACGAAAAAATAAAAGACGACGCACGTGTGCTTTATATGCTTGTTCAGATTCGCAAGGACGATGTTCCGGCAGAGGACAAGGGGAAAACCGTGTTTGATTTGCTTACGCTTATCTTTGGGAGCGATGGCATAATGCCATTCATGAATGCGGTGGCAGAGAAGCACGATGGCGTGTGCTCCACCGAAGCTATGATGCTGGAACTGAACGAGATTTTAGATTCCATTAACGCAAAAAACTCCTGATCCTCGCTTACTGCATATCATTAAGCGAGGATGATATAATTTGCGATTTTGCAGAAACATATCACATTACCGATTATAGGGCGTTGCTTCCATCATTGGCGGCAACGCTCTGTGTCGGTTTGCCTGACAGTTCACGAATCAAGCGACGGATAGCGGGGATAAAGATAACCCTGACGGATATGCTTTTGTCGCTCATTGTGGATGGGATCAACACACTGATCTGGCAGCGAACTAAAGATGGCATGAAAGGGCGCAATCGCCCCGATAGCATATTCAAAAAGCTGACAGAAGAAAAACAACCTAAAGAAGACCTAGAGACATTCGACGATGTCACCTCTTTCGAGGAATGGTATCGAGCGAAGATGAGGATAGATTAAAATGGCCGATATCGGAACAGCGTATGTCAAAATTGAACCGACTGCTAAAGGCATATCGGGAAAAATATCACAGCAGCTTTCCGGGGAAATGGGTGATGCCGGAGAAAAAGGCGGGAGCTCATTTGCTAAAGGATTTGGCTCCGTTATTGGCGGAGTAAGTAAAATGGCTGCCGGTGCTGCTGTTGCAGCAGGTGCCGCTATTGGTAAGATCACCAAGGACGCTGTTGATAGCTTTTCGGAATACGAACAGCTGAAAGGCGGAGCGGAGCTGTTATTTGGAAATGCGTATGATAAAGTCGCTGAAAATGCCGCGTCTGCTTTTAGTCGTGTTCAGATGTCGCAAAACGAGTACCTGCAGCAGGTAAACGGTTTTGCTACCGGATTAAGTGAAGCACTAGGACAAGATCATAATGCCGCAGCTGATCTGGCCGACAGAATTGTTACGGCGGAAGCCGATATTGTAGCTGCAACCGGAAACACAGCCGAGAACGTCCAGAATGCTTTTAATGGCATTATGAAATCCAACTTCTCCATGTTGGATAACCTGCAGATTGGTATTAAACCCACTAAAGAGGGTATGCAGGAAGTCATCGACAAGATGAACGAGCTCAACGGCACCAAGTACGAGATGGGCAATCTTGCCGATATGCAGTCGGCCATTGTTGACTATGTCAAGTATGTCGGCATGTCCGAATATGCGTCAAAAGAAGCATCCGGAACCATACAAGGATCGCTTGCCACAATGGGTGCCGCCTGGTCAAACCTTCTTACCGGAATGGCAACCGAGGGTGCTGACATTGATGGGCTTGTTGGAAATCTTGTAACAAGCGTAGGTGATTTTGCTGGAAACATTATTCCGGTTCTTGAAAGAGCGCTGGGTGGTGTAAGCACCATGATATCCAAACTGGCACCGGTTATTGCCGAGAAGCTACCGAAGCTCATCTCTGATAATTTGCCGACGCTACTTAATGCAGCAATCACAACAGCGACCGAATTAGTCAACGGTCTGATGGCCGCACTGCCTTCTATAATTGACACGATAATTCAAGCCTTGCCTAGCATACTAAATGCGATTATCCAGATCAGCCTAGGAATACAGCAGGCTCTTCCAGAGCTTGTAAGCATGATAGCCGAGAAGATCCCCGAGCTCCTTCCTATTCTGATTGAATCGATTATTGGCAGTTTGCCTTTATTCATTCAAGCCGGGATTGATTTAGCCATTGCAATAGTGGAGCATTTGCCCGAGATTATATCGGCGCTGATCGATGCGGTACCGTTGATATTTAATACGCTGGTTCAAGCGTTTTCAGAAAACGCACCGACACTATTGGCATCATTAAGTACACTGGGAACGATGATTCTCGAGCAACTTAAGATGGCATGGGAGACCATAAAAACCACATTATCAAACCTCTGGAACACGCTGAAAACAAATGCCAATACGAAGTTTCAAGAGTTCTCCGCTAGCTTTAAGACCTGGTTGTCACAGCTCCCGGAGCAGGTGGCGTATTGGGTTGGTGCTCTGGTTGCAAAGTTCGTCAATTTAATGTACGAACTGCCATTCAAGATTGCAAAAACGCTAACCTTGCTTCTTTTGAAAATTCAGGAATTCGGTAGAAACCTCGTAGAACGCGGCAAGGAAATGGTGACCGAGTTCAAAGAGCGTTTTATTGAGGGCTTTAATGAACTCCCCGAAAAGATGCTCACCGTCGGTCGTAACATTGTAGACGGTCTGATAAACGGTATTAAAAATGCATGGGGCAACCTAAAAGAGTTTGTGGGCGGCCTTGTTGATAATCTTGTTAGTGGCTTTACAGATAACCTTAAGATCGGATCACCGTCAAAGGTATTCAGGGATGAAGTTGGTAAATGGATCCCGGCTGGTCTGGCAGCAGGTATTGAAAGCGGAATCGGCACGCTTAATTCGTCAATGGACGATATGAGCATGGCGGTATCGCCCACCAACATGAGCGACATATCGGCTTATACACCTAGAACAACAGTGGCAACGGACAACGGTTCCGGGCAGGCGTTATACGAACTGCTATCCCGATATCTTCCGATGCTGGAGAACCAGACCAATGTAAACGTCACACTGGAAGGTGATGCGCAGGGGCTGTTTAATGCGGTACGCAACCAGAATAAAGTATACAGACGCATGAACGGTGAGAGCGCATTTGCATGAGGTTACATAAATGGCAACGAGCTTATTCAAAATAGGAACCACGGATGTATCAGATAACATTGTCCGTGGTTCCTATAAGGTAAACCGCATAGAAGTATATAAGACATATGAAGATGCCAACGGTGCAACTCACCGGAGATTTATCCGGCAGAAGATGTCCGGAACGCTGCAGATGTTTTTCAAATATATGGAAGACTACGCTGACTTCATTGAACTGATCGAAGACAATAAGAGCGCGACGACATATGCGGTTACGTGCACGCTATATGACAATTATTCCGGCGAATTATACTCGGTAAATGCGTTTATTGATTTTCAGCCGACGATCACGCAGGATGCCGGGCTTCGGGAATATATGCAGGTGTTGGATATAACTATTGAGGAACGATAATGATCCGCGTAACCGATACTACCAAAAATGCATATAAAAGCGATTCAACGCTCAAAGATATCGTAGTGCGCATTCCGGATGCATCGCTCACACTTACCAATGAGGATATATTGGCAGACTCGCTGGAATTAAAGGAAGCGATTGAAAGCGGCGACAATCTGTCGTTTCAAGGGTGCATCGCTTCATCGTTTAAGATCGAGTGCTTTAACTTGGTAGACGAAACACTCGAGGGAAAATGGATCGAGTGTGACATTGTAGCACACGTTGAGGATCCGGCTGACGAGGAAACAATACCACTTTTCCGGGGATATATATCAGAAGTCACCAACACGACGCACGAGGAGTTCACAACGGAGATACGTGCGTATGACGCACTTTATACGATAAACAATACCGACGTTACTTCATGGTATAACGGTTTAACATTCCCACTCACAATAAAAAGTATGCGTGATTCCTTCTTTTCACGTATGGGTGTGACGCAGGTGGCGGACTACCTTCCAAATGACGGTATGTCGGTCAACAAAACCATCGAAGATAAGGTAATCGTTGGTGCCACCATTATCAAGGCGATATGTCAGGTTAATGGTCGATATGGAAGAATATCCCGGAACGGACAATTCGAGTATGTTCACCTTGTGGAAGGTACCGAAGCCATATATCCGAGGGAAGATTTGTTTCCGGCTGATGATCTTTATCCGTCAGCAGAGAATGCACTGGATAACATTTCAAAGGCATATTACACGGATATATCATTTGAAAATTATCGTGTTTCACCCATTAACAAGGTGCAGCTAATAAATAAAGAAGGCCAGATCGCAGCGGTATACGGAAGCGGAACTAATGTGTTTACGCTAAAGGATAACCCGCTGATATGGGGAAAGACATCTGCACAACTTGCATCGGTAGCACAGAATTTATACAACACAATTCACGGTTTGTGGTACACACCATCGGAAGTGGAGTGCGTAGGCCTGCCTTATGTGGAGTGTGGCGACTTCGTATTGATGGCCGCAAGACGCTCTATCATAAGGGCTTATGTGCTTACAAGAACACTAAAAGGAATACAGATCCTCACCGATTCGTATACCGCACCAGGCGACCGAACTCAACCGACATACATTCCCGATATCAAAACTCAGACGAACGCCAACTCCGCAGCGATCACGTCAGAGGTGAGCCGGGCAACATCAGCAGAAAGCAGCTTGAATTCCGGGCTTACAAGTGAAGTGAACCGGGCTAAAGGTGCAGAAAACAGTATCTCATCTGATTTGAGCAGGTTTAAGGCAATAGAGGCGGAGGATATACGGGCAACACGGATATATGCACAAGAAATCTCAACGGATGCATTGAATGCCGCGAAGGTCTACGCAAACGAAGTGACCGCTGATAAAGTCACAGCGAATCAGGTGAATGCTCAAATTGCATCTTTTGGATATGTAAACGCAAATCAGGTGAATGCTCAAATTGCATCTTTTGGATATGTAAATGCAAATCAAGTGTCAGCGATTGTTGGAGCATTCAATTACGTGACAGCGTCACAAGTAACCACTGCTGTAAATAGTGCACTTCAAGGGCAGGTCACTTGTGGAACATTGAGAGCAAGCCAAATTCAGATATTTGATGGTTCAGGATATACGGGGCTGTATACACTCCTTGATAGAAGATATCAGAGGAAATAATAATGGATTTTCGAATCAGATTATTCTTGGACTCGATAATTGAAACCGTGAATCAGTTTTCGGACATACCGCTGGAAGCCAGACGACTTGTACTTGAAAGCACCATGAAGTTAGTGGAGAAGAAAGCCGATGAAGCGATAATTGCGCAGCGAACAGCAGTGGAGGCAAAGAATGCAGAAAGTATATCAGAGGATAAACTGGGAGAATTATCCGAGTGAAGACACTCCCTTAAATGAAAGCAACCTTAATAGAACCGACTATGCCATTGACGAAATTGACGATCGCGTTATTGCGCTAGACACACAAAAGGCAAACGTAAATGACATATCCTACCTAGTGCAAAACGTGACGGTTGATGATTCAACGGGTGTAATAACCCTCACCAAGTATAATGGTTCAACCGCGACGATCCAGACCACGCTAAACAAGATCGCAGTCAACTTCACATATGATTACTCTACCCAATCGCTCATCCTTACAATGAACGATGGAACAAGCGCAACGATTAGTCTGGCATCCCTGATCCAGAATAATGAGTTTGATGATACCGCAACGGTGGACTTTACCGTGGATAGCAACGGTCACGTGTCCGCGATCGTTCCGGAGCACAGCATAGGCGATGAGCACCTGCGAACAAACTATCTGGCCGACATTCAGGTGTCCGAAGCAAATGCGGCACAGTCCGAAAGTGCTGCAGAAGCTCATAAGTTCAATTCAGAGGCGTGGGCTGTGGGAACTAAAGCAGGAACCCCGGTGACGAATACGGATGACCAATATCAAAATAACTCGAAGTATTGGAAGCAGCGGTCAGAGGCATGGGCGGTAGGGCGTATTGATAATAATCCGGTTCCCAGCACCGATATGAGCTATGAGAACAATTCAAAATGGTGGTCAGATGTCGCTAAAAGCTATAAGGATGCATCGGAATCGATAAAGAATGAAGCAGCGCAATTACTGCAAACAGCAACCGATAGACTGACCGGCCTGAACATGGTTATTAACTATTCAGACGGATGCCTATATTACGATGTGAATGGTGGAATCATCTTACAAGTAGACCAGGCAACAGGAAACCTGCTGTATGGTATCACTTCATAAGAAAGGAGTAAGCATTAAATGGTAAACGCAGGTCGAATACTTATAATGCCGAGAGGTGACTGGAATAGTCAGGACACCTTTGACATGCTGGATCTTGTTTCGTATAACAGCGTGGCATACTTGGCAAGGCAACAGAGTGTCGGTGTAAATCCGGCAACGGATACTTCATACACCTATTGGCAGCCCTTTGGATCGGCATCGAGCATAGCCACACCCACAACACCCGGACTTGTAATGCCGGACAGTGAGACAATTCTGGTTGATGCCGCTGGTGAGATAAGCGTGCCGATTGACAACAGCACGATTGTTGTTGACCAGAACACGGGTAAACTTAAGGCAGCGGTCAATTCGGCATTGTCAACACTCACCGATGTTCAGATAGCTTCTGCGACAAATGGGCAGGCTCTTATATATGACAGCTCCGCACAGAAGTGGAAGAACGCAAACATGTCTGCCACAGGTGTGACATACACCAATACAGCTTCAGGACTGTCCGCAACGACAGTTCAGGGAGCGATTGATGAAGTAGAAGGCAGGCTTGACACAGCGGAAACGGCAATCACTACCAACAACACCGCACAGAACAACAAGCACAAGGTAACGTCAAAGCAAGTAGCAACAACAGGGTGGACTTCTGACACGACTTCGCAAAGCGGAACAACGCTTTATAAGAAAACGATATCCTTGTCACACGTTTACGTCACATCACCGATAGTGGATATCGGAGCAAGCGGAGTATTGCCAACGACAGCACAGCAGACAGCGTATGACCTATTACAGTATGTGACTATCAACGGAACTACGCTCACGCTCTATGGTAGTGCGATACCGAGTACAGCGTATTACATCAACATAACAGGAGTAGATTGATATGGCAGAGAAGTTAGCGAGTTTAAGGAAAAAGGGTGGCGGAAACCGAGGCTTTTATTATGCTAAAGGCTTGCCTACTGTTAATACCCCGATTGATTTTGGGTTTAAGCCGAAAGCAATAACCTGTATGTTTTATACAAATGCTTATTCTGATAAGGTTAGAGTTTGGTGTTATGACAGTGCGGTATCGACCACTGACTTTGTTTTCTATTCAGTTAGTAGTGGAGTAAATGGTCTAACATCGGCGGTCGGAAGCAACACTATTGGAACAGGTACTTGGAAATTCACGTCTGACGGCAAAGGCATAGAGTTCTTAGCATTACCCTACGTTGATTGGATGATTATAATGGCAACAGAATAGGTTAAATAAATAACAAGGAGGAAAACAACAATGTTAAACAAGTATTATGTATTAGTTCTTTCACTTAACAAGAGTGGTGGCAACAGCGAGGAAATCATTCGCAAGGATGACTACACTTCCGCTGAAAGTACCTACTATGATAAATGCTCTAACTATGCAGGCAACGCACAGACAGGATATGTCGTTATTCAGTTGCTTGACGGATATGGTCGTGCTATCAAGAGCGAGACTATCGACAGACTCCCTCATCCCGAACCCGAACCCGAACCCACCGAGGAATAATCTTGAATGAATTGGAAAATCATCCTTTTCATTCTGATTCTATGGCTCATTATGACGCTTGTTATGGTGGTCACAATATAAACGAACGCACGAAAACGCACGCGAGCGTTTATAACACACGGAGAAACGCACAATGACGTGTCAAGATTGCATACATATTCAAACTGACGAGGACAAGGGCAGATGCCATTGTGAAGAATGTATTTACGGAGATACTTATGTTTCCCTTGATTGTCCGATAAATCGTTGGTGCGATAACAAATTCGAGCCTAAAGAGGATAGTTGGGAAAGCGTGAGCAAATGAACGTTTGCGTGGTAGATAAGCAGACAAATGAATTATTGGCTTTTGTATCCGATAAAAAAGAATGTATTGAACACGATACCATATCAATCGTTAATTATGGTGACAACGAGCCTATCTTTGAAAGTAAAGACGGAAAGATATTCTTGGTAGGTAACTCGTGGTTAATGCGTCTGAAAGCGTGAGCGAATGAGTACCATTGACAAAATACTAATAATATGCGGAATAGCGGTCATTGTGTTTACTGTCACAATGATCGTTATTTTTTGCATATTTCAAAGTGTGCCAGATACCTTGATTGACAGCTTTTACTCCCTATTTACGGGTGAAGCGGTTATAACATTTTGCATCTGGTGGATCAAGAAGAAGTACAACAAGGAGAAAAACAATGACGGAGAAGTTAAAAAGTAGGAAGTTCTGGATCACAGTCGCAGCAGTTCTGGCATCACTTGGCACCACAGTCGGTGGTATCATCTCCGGCAACGAGACACTTGCCATTGTCGCATCCATCTGCACAGCGTTATCCGCTGCAATCTATGCCGGAGCAGAAGCGTATGTTGATGCAAAAGCCGTAGGAGCAGACAAGGATGAGTGAAATTGAGTATCTGACGGTTGAAGTGCATAGGGAATTTGCCGAGAGAATAGACGCAGAGGAAAACCGTCAAAATAAGCGTCTTGAGAAGCTAGAAGATGGTTTCGGTCAATTATCTGAACTGACATCCGCGTTGAAGGTCATGGCAAATAATATGGAGAACATGGCAAAGGAACAAGCAAAGCAGGGTGAACGTTTGCAGGCAATCGAGGATAAGCCTGCCCAGAACTGGGATAAGCTTATATGGGCGATTGCCGGTGCTTTGATTGCGGGCGTGATAGGGTATGTTTTGGCATCCATGGGAGTAGGGTGAAATGGATATAACAGAGATCGCAAAAGAAGTTATAGCTGGTAAATGGAGTTCCGGGAACGATCGAAGACAAAGACTCATAAAGGCGGGATATGACTACGCAGAAGTACAAGCGGAAGTCAACCGCTTACTGAAAGCCAATATCAGCAAAGCGCAGAAAATCATCGAAAAGGCGCAAAAAGAGATAGGCGTTATGGAGCGCCCTGCCAATTCCAACAACGTCAAGTATAATACCTGGTATTATGGTCATGAAGTAAGCGGGGCGAAGTATAAGTGGTGTGCAGTATTTATTTCATGGCTGTTTGATGGAACCGGTCTTTGCAAAAAGACAGCGTCGTGCCTTGAAATGCTAGAATGGTTTGAACAAGGAAAGCAAATCGTAAAGGATCCGCACCCCGGAGACATTGTCTTTTTCCGCTATAGCACTAACGCTCGCAGAACTAACCACGTAGGGCTTGTGATCGACGTGAAGGGAAACACCCTGACAACCATAGAGGGAAACACATCAAAGGACTCCAACGACAATGGTGGGCGAGTAATGAAACGCAAGCGCTCCGGGAAGATAGTCGCATATGCGAGACCAAAATATGAATGAGGATATATGAAGATACCCGAAGATGTATTAAACTCCCACATTGAGTACTGTATCAACGAATTTGTCAGATCATACGAACACCGCGAAATGCTCCGGGAAAGGTGGTTTGAATGCAAAACCCTAGAGCAGATCGCAGAAAAACACAGCCTGTCGGTAACGCAGGTGAAAAACATAATATATACCCAAGGTGACAAGATACTCATACGAGCATCCAAAATGTGACCAAAATCAGACCAAAATCAGACTAAACATGGCCTATCCGCTTACTTCCGGGTAGGCCTTCTTTTTTTTATCATTAAGCCATACAAGAGAGGTAACGACGTATGGCTTATCAGTATTATCAACCGAACCCACGAAACAAAGCAGTCGGCGACTGCGTCATAAGAGCATTGTGCAAGGCCATGAGCGATGATTGGTACAGCGTTTATACGCAAGTGACCGTCCAAGGGTACGCCCAAGCGGACATGCCATCCAGCAATGCGGTATGGGGACAGTTCCTTAAAGAAAACGGATATCAGCGGTACGTCATACCTAACACTTGTCCTGATTGTTACACGATCAGGGAGTTTGCAGACGACAACCCTGTCGGCACGTTCATCGTGTGCACAGGAAGTCATGTGGTTACCATTATAAACGGAAACTATTTTGATTCATGGGATAGTGGTAACGAGGTGCCTATTTTCTATTATCGAAAGGAAGAACAGTATGCCTAGTCCAACCTACCAGCAGTACCCAATGCAGTACTTACCGTATCCATATGCACAATTGCCTATGCAATCGCAACAGGCGCAGCCGCAACAGCAGACGTTACAGAGCGCAGGCTTTATTTTGATACCTTCGGAAGAAGATGCGTATAAGTATCCGGTAGCACCGGGAAAGTGCATGTCATTCAAAGTCGAGAACGAGCCGATCGTGATTGAAAAGTCGATGTCCTATTCACAGCTGGAAACCCCAAGAATAGACCGCTATCGCCTTGTCCGGGAAGACATCGTAGATGAACCCAATGCCATAGACGCGGTTGCGATCGAGCAATCACACGATGATGGCTTAAAAGAAGAGCTGCAGGCGATCCGGAGAGATTTGGAAGGGATCAAGGATAAGCTCTATAACAATAACCCGAAACCGGCAGTAAAGAAGAAGGAGGACGAGCGCAATGAATAACATGTTTCAGATGTATCAGCAGTTACTCCAAAACCCAATGGGAGTACTGTCGCAGAGGTTTAATATACCTCAAGGTGTAGACGCGAGTAATCCCAATGCCATAATACAGCACCTGTTAAACACCAACCAGATATCGCAGATGCAGGTTAACCAGGCCATGCAAATGCGCAATAACCCGGCAATTCAAATGCTTATGGGAGGTAGAAGATAGTGGATTTAATAAAGAAGAAAATCAATCAGTACATCATGAGCTTAATCGAAAAGGACGAGATTACTCCGGAGGAATATATGATACTCACGTTTGAGTACGAGAGGAGAAAAGAGACCTCTCGGCAGGAAAGCGATGATACTATCCTGCGGATATTCTCCCGGCTTAATTAGTGGCGTGGGCGTGTGTTCGGTAACATCTTATAACACACGCTTGCGTAAACGATATCATGGCAAGTGCGCATAGCCTTTGATATAAACCGACCATCCAATAGGAGATGGCCGCTAACCTACAAAAATTATAGGAGGAAAAAGAAATGACAGATTCAAATGGAATCGTAACAACCATGCCTGTGTCACCTTCTTATGGTGGCGGAGGTGGCTTCGGTGGCTTCGGTGGAGACTGGGGATGGATCATCCTTCTTCTGCTCTGTTGCGGAGGCGGCTGGGGCTTCGGAGGCGGTAACCTCGCAGCAGATGGCGCAATGCTTTATCCTTGGATGAACCAGAGCGACCAGATCAGCAGCGGTTTCCGTGACTCAATGCTTAACACATCGGTTTCCAACATCCAGAATGGCATCACAAGTGGCTTTGGAGATGTTCAGACCGCACTTTGCGGTGGCTTTGCAGGCGTAAATGCAGGAATTGCAAATGGCTTTGCACAGGCTGAAATCGGTGCTAATGCACGCCAGATGGCTGATATGCAGCAGATGTTTGGTATCCAGAGTGCTCTGCAGAACTGCTGCTGTGAAAACAGAGCCGGTATTGCAGACTTGAAGTATACCGTGGCAACCGAGAATTGTGCAGACCGTCAGGCACTTTCCGATGGCGTAAGAAACGTCATGGAAAACTGCAACCGGAATAACCAGGCGATCCTTGACAAGCTCTGTCAGCTCGAACTGGACGCAAAACAGGACAAGATAAACGATCTTGAACGTCAGTTATCAATGGCCTCTCTGGCGGCATCACAGACCGCACAGACCGCCCAGCTGATTGCTGATAACACTGCCCAGACGCAGTACATCGTCAATAGGGTAGCACCCTATCCTATTCCGGCTTATGTGGTAGCAAACCCCGTGACACCCGCCGTATTCGAGTAAAGTGAGGTGATTTTATGCACACACTTGAAAAGATACGTGATATGCTTATGGAAGAGCTTACCCGGTGCGCTCGCAAGGATGAACTGACCAGCAGTTCCCTTGAGACCATTGATAAGCTGACACACTCCGTGAAATCCATAGATACCATTATGGCCATGGAAAACTCCGGATACTCCAACGATTACTCCTACGGGAGAATGGGAAGATATGTAAGGCATGACAATAGTTATCGCAGGGACGGAAATAGTTATAGAGGTTATAGCCGAGAGGATGCAAAAGCAGACCTTATGGCGCAGCTCCGAGACATGTCTATGAACGCCGATGGCGACCATAAGATGATGATCGACGAGTGGATACGACAGGTGGAAAACCGATAGCATTTGGGGAAAATTTGGGGAATATAGTGTAGTATTCTCAAAACACCCCGTAAATACGGCAATCTTTGTACTTTTCAACACAGGTTCGAATCCTGTCACCCCGACAATTTGAGGAAGCCAGCAGTGGCGCGGAGAATCGCTAGAAACCCCGCAAAACTGCTGGTTTTTTCACGGTCATATATCGATAACGATTGATACACTATCGACGCAAATCGATAAAAAATGCCATATCATTTGGGGAAAATTTGGGGAATTTTGGGGAAAAGACTATTTGATCGTTCTTCGAATCTTGTTTTGCTTGGCCTTGTTGTTCTGAATATCCGAGTGGGTGTAGACAGATTTTAAGACGGTATTGTTTTTCCAGCCACCGGTTTTTTGAATGGTAATGTCGTCAACGCCTGCCATGTGAAGGGTGGAAGCGTAGTAATGCCGGAGCGAGTGCAGGGAAAAGGAGGGATATCCCAGCTTCTTCTGCATTTGGTGTAAATACTTGGTCAGCCTTTGCGGTGACATATCAAATATGCGCTCATTTTCCAGCGAGCGTATTTCCGCTGCTAAATTCTTGTCAATAGGAACGTACCGGACGGAATCAGGGGTTTTTGGCTCCTTGACTACCCATTCCTTGTCGTAGTTTTGAACCAGGGCTTTACACACGTGGATCTGGTCGTCATCCGTCAAATCGGACTTCAAAAGGGCACATATCTCGCTCCGCCGCAGGGAATAGCACGCGAGTTTCAAAGCCACCCGATAAGACGGATCGGTGGTTTCCGAAAGGATAGTGTCTATTTGCTTTTTGGTGGGGAGATATTTTTCTTTGCGCTGGGAAGGCTTAAAGGTTGTATGAAACACCGCTTCCGGACGGTAGAATCGGATCACAGATGTGGCGTACCCGTGACGGTTGTGTACTGTCTTGGTGGAGTGCTCGACAGATATCTCATTTGCCAGCTTCTGCATCTCACGCTGTGTTATTTCGTATATGTCCAGATCAAGAAACCACGCAGGGAGCCGGTCAATTTCTCGGGAATATTCACGGAAAGTTGCAGGACTGACAACGTTCTCACGGCTTTTATTGTAGGTCTTGGCAGCGTCACGAAAGGCGATAGCATCGGGTTTCTTTTCTGCTTCGATTAAGGCGCGAATGATCTCGCTGGCTTCGTAATCGGTCGGTTTTTTCCCTTTGACAGTGGCCTGGTACATCTTGCCTTTGACCATCTGTCTTATCTCCCAATTATCAGACCTGTTTTTCCGGATGCTCATTTACACTCCCCGATTTTACGTGCCGGACACGAAAGTATCAAATCATGAAGTTCCTGCAGCTGATCGTGCAGGCTGTTTATTATCTCGTCTTTTACTTGAACTGCATTTAACAGCTTGTCGATGCGTTCATCCTTCTTGGTGATCTGGTCTTTTAAGAATTCAATACTCCTGCTCCAAGATTCGCGCTCTCGTTCCATCTTTTCATATTCCCGGATCAGATCCTCGTCTTTGGAAAGCTGCAGGCTGGTGATTTGCTGTTGCAGGCCAGCGATAAGCTTCTCGTTTTGCTGGACTAACCGTTTCAGCGCCTGAACATCATCGTTGTCGTCTGCTTCGATGTTGTCTATGTCAAGGAGAGCGTTCGCAATCGGGCGGATCGTCTCGTCGTACCGGAATGAAACATCCTCGGAACCTTCTGCGAACACCCGTGAAAGGGTGGACTTTGATAAATAATCACCGTTTAATTCCATCAAATCAAGGATATCGTTAAACGATAAGTGTTTCTCTTCTCGAACCTTTTTAAGCTGTATTATCAATTCTCTGTTATTTGTCATCGAACACCTCTGTTTCACAAATGAAACCGACGTTTCACATGTGGGACTTCTTTTCCGGTTTCCGCGATGCTACCATTTAATCACACAAACAAACGAAAGGAGATTTGCTTATGAATATGGATAGAGAAACCGTTGAAAACATCGTTGTAATGTACCTCTCCGCTAATGAGGAGACCAAGCAGGAAATCCGAAACGTGCTTATTTACTTGGACTCCATCTATAAGCCAAATCATGATTGATTAAAAAAATGATCCTATGTATAATAGAACATACATTCGATAAAATAACCCGATCCCGAATCGGAAGGGAAGGTAATACAATGGATCTCGAAACGTTTATCATCATATATGAAAGCCTAGACGACGATGCTAGGGCTTGTTTTGAAGTTTATCTAACATCTGTAGAACAAGGTCTTGCTCATCCGGAGGAAGACTCATAACGCGATCATAAAGCGCTATGGCCTTCTTGGTAACTTCAGAATTATCCGGTTCCTTCACTGCATCGTCGTCACCTTCCCAGCCCATCAAATATCTGTGCGAAACTCCCAGAGCAGCGGCAACACGCTGAATCTTCTTCAATGTTATGTCGTCACCAGAAGCTTCAATCTTGCTTATGGATGATTTTCCGGCATACCCGCAGCGAGCAGCGAGCTCGTCCTGCGTCATATGTAATTCCTCTCTTTTTATCCGTATACGATCTGCTATTGTCATAGCTGTTATCTCCTTGTGTTTACATAAGATAACATAAAACAGAAACTATTTCAACTTTATCGGCTAAACGTGTTGACATTTTTGGGAACACAGCTTAAGATTAGTTTAGTTTCCAAAAGCGGAAACCACACTGAAGTATGAAAGGAGACCGGGATGATAAAGAGATATCCAAACAAAGGCATTAACACTCTGCCGGGTAAGAACATTTGTAAGTCGATCATTAAGACTGATAGGTACGGGATCCAATATGTGAAGAACTTCACGATATGGGATGACGGGGTTAGCCTGCAAACATGGGACACCGAAAACCCACATGTGAAGCACCATTGTTACATGTTTACTTAATAACGAAGAAAGGAGGATATGACGTTGGTCAACACACTGCTTCTTGAGCAGGCGATAGCCGAATCGGGAAAGAAAAAAACGTATCTGGCGGACAAATGTGGAATAAGCCGCCACAGCCTAGCAAACAAGATAAATAACAGAACAGAGTTCACGTGGCCGCAAGTCCGCGTTCTCTGCGCTGAATTGGGAATTAAACAATTTGATAGCGTTGATGCTATTTTTTTTAATCAAGGAGTTCCCAAAAATGGAAACAATTAAAAAGCCCCGCCCGGTACTGCCATACCAGGCGGAGCGAGTGAAACGGTAACGCGACTACCGAACACGAGGAAAGCATAACACGAACCTCCTGTTCGGGGAATATCAGAGAGGTTTTAGTTATGGAACAGCAAATCGAACAGGCGAGAATCACCTACTTGATGCACGAAAGCGACATGGCCAGAGCCGACCAGAAAAACAAGAGGCTTTGGATCACAATCAACCTACTAATCGCTGCAATCGCAGCATACGGAGCAATCAGATGCCTAGACAAACATTCGTAAGAACGATCCACCCGAATACAGAAGCACTTTATAACGCGATTAACCGGACGGTACGGCTTAACAATTACCGGCAGGAAGACCTCGGTAAAGCGCTCGGAATTAAGCAGAACACGGTCAGCCATCACTTGAAACACCACAGTTTCGATCAGGATCAGATGAACGACCTACTTGATTTTTTGGATTTGGAGATTCGGGTATGCGAAAAGTGATGCTTTTTATTTTTGCCTTGATAGTTTGCATCGTATCGGTCGGTGCGGTGCGCCGGGAGCCACATCAAGAGTCAATCGACTGGCAGGCACAGGGCTTCCAGAAGATGCACGCGACAGCGTATTGCATGGGACACCACACAGCGAACGGAAGCGCGGTTCACGAAGGCGGATGCGCCTGCAACCCTCACCTTGGAGAGGTGGCGATCGTTTACACGACCAGCGGGCAATACCTAGGGCTCTACGAGTGTAATGACACCGGCTCGGCAAGCGGGCTGGTAAACGGAACGACCATAGATATTTACCGAAGCAACCTGACCAGGTGCGAGATGTTTATGAAAATCACCGAAGGAACGGTGTACGTCAAATGGGTGAAAGGAGACGGATGATGAGAATTTTGGGAAAGGGACTGATGTTTGTCGGAGTTTTGATTTTCTTTTTTGGAGCCGGTGGGATGGATAGCCCTTCATTGTTTGCCCCGATCGTGATGGTCTTGGTGGGCATGGGGCTGATTTACGCAGGGAACAAGATTGACGAGGAGTTTGTATGAGCGAAAAAACATGGGTGTTCCATTGCGACCAGCTGGAATTGAGCCAATGGGTGATGGGAAGAGACGTAAGTGAAGCGACGGTTATCGAATACCTTATAGCGCATTACCTCGACGATCTGGACAGCGTTTTTCCGCTGATAACGGATCCAGAGGATGAGAAGAACATAAAGGCGGATTTGATCTACGAGAGAAAACAAGATGAAAGGATGGGTTTTTAATGGCAGCGAACTATTTTGAAGAACTATGCAAGGTCAACGTAAACGAGAAGAAGGAACAGAAGAACAACCTCGATTACCTTTCATGGGCGTGGGCTTGGAAGGAAATCAAGCTCCGGCACCCGGACACCACGTACACGGTTTACGAAAACGCGGATGGCTGGAACTACCACACAGACGGTAGCACAGCATGGGTGAAGGTGGGCGTGACGGTCAACGGGATAGAACACATCGAGTACCTTCCGGTGATGAACTACAACAATAAATCGATCCCGCTTGGGAACATCACATCATTCGATGTCAATAAAGCGATCCAGCGAGCCACCGTAAAGGCCATAGCAAGACACGGAATCGGACTTTACATCTACGCCGGGGAAGACCTGCCCGAAGATGAGAAAGGCGCTTCTAGGGAGCCTACAGCAGAAGAGAAAGCAGCTCGAGAGGACGCGGAGAAGACCGAGAAGGTGAGAAAACAGATCATCCCGGAGAAGAAGGTAATAGGCCTTAAAGAACGAGCAGAGAACGACGGTGTAAGCATCATGAAGCTTTGTGAATACGCAGGTGTTTCCGATCTGGCAAAGCTCAACGAAGGACAGTTCTACGAAATCTGCAGCAAATGGACTAAAGAGGTGATCCCTAGATGCAAGGCCGAATAAAGGGTATCAGCGGACACATAGTGATGCTTGAGCTTGACGGATACATCGATCTGCCGGTTGACGAGCAAGTGGATGTTGACATCAAGAAGCACCGGGAGAAAAGGTCGAAATCAGCAAACGCCTACTTTCACACCTTATGCGACAAGCTCCGCAAGGCGCTGGGGATATCAATGGCAGCCTGCAAGAACCACTTAATCACCTCATACGGACAGGTTGAATACCTAGATGGATCGCCACTGACATATGGCACAAAAGCGCCAGCGGAGTACGTCAGGGAGCTTGCCGAAGTGCATATGCTTCTTTTCCGGGCAGAGGCGGATGGTTGGAATTGGTACCTGGTCTACCGGGGAAGCCACACCTACGACACAAGGGAAATGAGCATGCTTCTGGACGGAACGATTGAGGAATGCAAGCTGCAGGGAATTGAAACGATGACACCAGATGAGCTGGCGAGATTGGAGGGATATGAGAAGCAGGGTAGTAGATGATTGCAGATATTGCATCTGTTGCGGAAAGCCGGCGACGGTAATACACCACTTGATTATGGGATCATCAAACAGAAAAAAATCGGATGAGTACGGGCTTACGATACCATTATGTGCCGCGTGTCACAATATGAGCGAGAACTATACGGTTTGCCAAATACACGACAACCCAAGAGCCGAAGACCTATCAAAGATGCTCGGTCAGGCGATCTGGGAGAAGAACTATTACAAGGACTTATATTACCAGCTCAACCGGGACGAGGATGAAGCACGAGATCGGTTCCGGGAGCTTTTCGGACAATCATTTTTATAAACCTCCTATCTGAATAGGTTTATATCACGAAATTCCATAGCCCGCCCTGCTGGTCACAGGGTGGGCGGAAAGGAGCAGGGAAATGGAAAAAGAGACTACTTACAAGGAACTGATTTTGAAACACCTGAAACGGTACGGATCCATCACGGACGTAAAGGCGAGGGACATCATCGGAACAACAAGATGCTCCGAGTACATCCGCCAGCTGCGCGTGGAAGGCCACCGTATTGATACGGAGTGGAGAAAAGGCAGGAACAAGTACGGAAAAAAGACGAGATTCGGGGTGTACAGATATGTCGGTCAACAGTAAGAAGAAGGGCGCAAGATACGAGCGCGAGATTGCTGCTTTCCTATGCGAACACGGATACGACGCACGAAGGACAGTTCAGTATTGCGGCAGGGTAGAAGACAGCGCCGACGTGATCGGACTTCCGTATGTACACATCGAGTGCAAGCACTACGCAAACCGGGCATTTGATTACGACTGGCTGGATCAGGCCAGAAGGGATGCAAAGGACAAGATTCCGCTGGTGTTTCACCGAACTGACAACCACCGAAATCTTGTCACATTGGACGCAGATGACTTCATGACGATCTACCGGGAGTTTGAAGCGTCGATGGACTTAAGAACATTACCATTTTACGCGGAGGGAACCGATGAAGAATAGTTTTCTAATCATGGAGAGCTGGGCAAAGACGCTTATATGTGCTCCAACGGAGCAAGCTGGTAAATTGGTGCAGCTTCTCTGTAGATACAATGCCACCGGCGACGATTCCTGCGATGATCCAATGGTCAGTGCAGTGTTTGCCGGTTGGAAAGCCCAGATTGACGCAAACAATGAGGCATACGAGGCGAAGGTCGAAGGAGCAAGGAAGGCCAGAGAAAAGAAAAACAACAAGACGGAATCAGAGTTGATTGCGGTTGATATCAACGATAATCAAGAGGTCATCAAAGATGATATCAACGGTGATAATGATAATGTATATGATAATGATAAAGATAATAATATATATTACGTCGGGCAAACCCGACCACCGATCGAATCCGATGTTGATGACATCATCGAGTATCTGAATAAATCCACACACAAACATTTCCGGCTGGAGACAGAAGCATACCGCAAAGTGATCCGGGCAAGACTTAAGGACGGTTACACCATTGACGACTTTCGCAAGGTGATCGATTCCAGAGTGTTGCTTTGGGGAGACAGTGACCGCATGAGCGAGTATTTGCGACCGCAGACGCTGTTTACCGCAGCGCACTTTGATTCCTACCTAAACGAGGCGGATAAGCCCAAGGAGAAACCACCGAGCACCGGGGGAATGCAGCAGGACAACAAGTTCCAGCAATACGAACAGCGCACCGATTACGACTTTGACGCTTTGGAAAGGATGCTGACAGCAAATTGACACTTTACATTGCGGTAACACAAGACAAATACGAACTCCCGATAGGTGTTTACGACACCGTAAAGGAAATGGCAAGGAAGCAGGGCGTAAACGAGATGCGAATTTATAAGGCGATCTGGCGATACGAACATGGCCAGAGCGAACGGACACCGTTTCACAAAGTGATAGTGGAGGATGAAGCGTGATACGAGGGAAAGCAGTCAGAACATTAAGCGAGCACGATCGCATTAAAAAGGGGATCCGGAACAAGGCATTCATTCCTTGGGACGAGACCAAGGAAGCAATGAAGAACACAAGCGTACATTCCTGGTCGTTTTTCTACCACAAACCGTACCAGACGGACTGGCAGGAAGCGCATCAGGAAGCAGTTGAGAGAAAGTTGAGGTATAAAGCATGAGACCGTGTATTTATGATAACTATTCACCGTGTGAATGTTGCGGGAGATGTAAACCGATGCAAGATATTATCGCGGAGGGAATGGATAACGGAGAGATAGACGAGGACACATTCGCTTGCCACTATGAGGAGGAGGACGAATGAGTGCATATAGCGATTGGAAATGCGGAGCGATAAGTGACGAGGAATACAGAAGCGCTATGCGTAGAGAGTGTGAGGAACCGAGAGAGACACTTCCGTTCTACACAGATGATCCGGATGATCCGCACTGGCGTTGTGAGAACTGCGGGCATTGTAAATCATTCAACGCAAGAAAACCCGTAATCCATTTCAGTAACTACATTGATGATAAGGGGTATGTTCACAACAACCCGGACAGGCCCGTAAAGGAAAATCTGTCTGCAAGATGGAGCTTTAATGAAGAATACATACCGGGTAACATTTGCGAACTAACACACAATCAAGTGATGGATGATGATTATTGTGAGGACTTTGAGGAAAGGCAGTGAAAATAGGCTTAATTGACGTTGACGGGCACAATTATCCAAATCTACCACTAATGAAAATATCCGCATGGCATAAGTCACAAGGAGATCATGTTGAATGGTATGAGCCATTATTAAGCGGCCATTGTGACAAGGTTTATATGAGTAAAGTTTTTAGCTTTACACCAGACTATGAGTATTTCATAGATGCGGATGAAGTGATAAAGGGCGGAACCGGCTATGCAATACAACTAATAGATGGCCATGAGGTTTATCAAAAAGAAAAGGATAAACCGCTTCCGGAAGAAGTCGAGCATATCTATCCTGATTATTCATTATATCCGGAGGAAACAAAAGATACTGCGTATGGCTTTTTGACCAGGGGATGCCCGCGGGGATGTGGCTTTTGCCACGTGGCCAACAAAGAGGGTAAATGCTCGTACAAAGTTGCAGATTTATCAGAGTTTTGGAGGGGACAAAAGCATATTGTTTTATGTGATCCCAATATACTTGCCTGCCCGGATCATCTGGAATTATTGCAGCAGTTAGCGGACAGTGGCGCAAAAGTAAACTTTAATCAAGGCATTGACGTTCGTTTGGTAACAGATAGAAACCTTGAAATACTGAAAAATATAAAACTTGAAGGCATACATTTTGCGTTTGATCGTTGGCAAGATAAAGACATAGTTGAACCAAGATTGCGAATGTTCAAAGAAAAGACCGGGTATGACAGGAACAAGGGAAGGGTAATGGTCTATATTCTTATGAACTATGACACAACAATAGAGCAGGATATATACAGAATACAGTTATGCAGAGAACTAAACTTTTCTCCATACCCCATGATCTATGACAAGGAACATTGTGATCCGATTTATCGAAAGATACAAAGATGGTGTAACAACTTTATATTCTGGAAAACACCAACATTTGAAGAATACAGGAGGTAAAACATGACAGAACAGGAATACGCAAAGAAGATCAGAAAGTTATTAAAGTTTGAGGGAATAAAGATCAGTGATGCTGAAAGGATAGTAGGACTACACGTAGGCCATCTTTCAAGAATAATCAAGGGTAATGGCAGGCTGGGCCTTAACACTGCGGATGCGTTAGCTAAAGTTACTGGGTATTCAATGGCGGATATACTAACAAAAGATATCGTAGGCGACTACGAAAAAGCGCAGATCCGGAGTGAGCTTGAAGAACTGCAACGGCGTGAGACTGAACTGATGCGGAGGCTTGAGGAATAATGGGAGCAGAATTTGAAGTAGGCTCACTTGAGGAAATGTGCCGCCTGATGTGTGACAACTATGTTCCGAGAAGGAAACCGCATAAATGCGGAGAGTGTAAATGGCTGTCAAATAATCACTGCACGATAGGCTACGAATGCGTGAATCCTGGAAAGAGGTGGAGAACAAACACAGCCAAGTGGAAGTACAAGCACGCACCAGCTTGCAGAATGTTTGAGGTAAAAGAATGAACATTCCATACATACCCATAGACAGCGCTACACCGTTCAGAATCGAGCTTTTAGAGGACGGGACGGAGTATTTTCCAACAAGTGATGAATACAGGTATCTGAGCGCATTTAATACGGATGGCGGGTACATCCTGAAATGCTCAAAGGACTTGCAGACGTGGGAGACATGTATAGCTGCATTCATGGGAGACAAGCTGGTAGATCACCGAAAGGTAATCGAGATAATCAAACAAGCACAGGAGGGCGAAAATGAAGCTAACAACAGCGGAAGCGATAGCGGAGCTACAGAAGGTTGACACACTTGATATGCCAGCAAGACTATGTGAAGCGCATTATATGGCGATTGAAGCACTCAAGGATGAGGATGACGCAGAAGAACTGACCGTCAATGAAGCGATTGAATACATTGAGCAGATGATTGAATGGGGTGATCCGTATGAGGTTCACATTGATGCTTGTAAAATGGCGCTTGAAGCGCTTAAACAAACAGCTATTCGCTGTAAAGATTGCAAGTATTTTGAATACGATCACGTTGAGAACATAGCTGGAATACCGCTTATAGTAGCGCACGAAATCTGTTCAAAGTGGGGTGACGGATGCAAGACAAAAGAGGACGGGTATTGTTACTTGTTTGAGCCACAGGAAAGTGAGGGAACAGATGGATAAAGAGTGGGAAGTTGAAGCGAGTATAGAAATAAAAACATCAGTTTGGTGTGAAACAAAGGAAGAAGCCGAAAGAATGGCTAATGATTATTTAACACAATTATGCCAAGGCTTATATCCTGATTGTTGTTCTAATAGCTATGAGATAGATGACATATACAGTTGCACAGAGGATTGAGCCACAGGAAAGTGAGGAAGTATGAAACCGACCGAAAAACAAATTGAATATGCTCAATACCTTGCACAGAGAATGTGTCAAGATTTACCTAAAGAGTTTACTAAACAGACATATTCAGAGTTTATATCCAAGTGGAAGCCTGCCGTTTTAGAAGAAGATAAGGCTATGAATGAACCAAATGAATGGCAGATGCAGTATATGTAATGCAGAAAGTGAGGATAAGGAATGACACCATATATCAAGGATTTACAATCGGGAAACATCAGACCATACGGAAGTAATCATCACGATAGTTTGATGATAAGCCAAGACGGAACATATCTGACTTATGAGCATTTACAATGCGGTGATGGTTCAATAGCAGGAGATAAAGAGAATAGCGGTTTTGTGTTCTGTGATGATGAGGGGCATACACCCGAAGAAGATGAAATACTATGCAAATATGGCGCAGATGCTTATTTCAATATAGGTGGTTGGGAAAATCCGATTGATGTGCTTGACAAGATAAGAGCCGAGATAGCAGACCTTGATGATGCTGATTATGACTACGAGGGATATTACAAGGCGGTAACAGATGCCGTGAAGATTATCGACAAGTATAGGAGTGAGGAAGAATGAAACTATCGATCATAGTTCCGTGTTATAACGCCGAGCCTTATTTGAGCATGCTGCTTGATTGCCTAGCTCCCCAGATCACTGACGAGGTGGAAGTGATATTAATCGACGATGGTTCGAGAGTACCTGTTGAGACGGATTACATGTGGGCAAGAGTACTCCGGCAGGAGAACAGAGGTGCTTCCGCAGCTCGAAACGCAGGTCTGGATAATGCCACCGGAGACTATATCGCTTTTATCGATGCAGACGATCTGGTATCAGACAAATACGTCGAGACCATACTTGCCAAGGTCGATGAAGGCTTTGATTACTTGTATATGTCTTGGAAAACGCTCCCGGGCGGCTGGCAATGCGATGTGAAACTCAATTCAGTCAACGACACATTCCCGCCATATAACTTGTGCGTATGGAACCGCGTATACAAGCGGTCGAAGATCGGGAAGGTAAGGTTTAACACCAAAAAGAAAATAGCCGAGGATGCACAGTTCATCCGTGAGGTCAAAGAGACCGGGAAAAAGGCGTTCATACCTGACTACATGTATTTTTACCGCTCCGCCACTCCCGAGTCATTAACAAAGAGATTTGGAGAGGGGAAAGTTGATACCAGGAGAGTAATATACAACATCCCGCACCTCACAAAAGACCTCTCACTACTCGAAGAGGTGAAAAAGCTGGATAAAGAGGCAGAAGTCATTATTATGACCGAGCATTGCGAGATGCCCGAGATCAAAAAGTACGCTATGGTGATCCGGCCTACAGCGATAAAGGGAACCGAGCTACGAGGTGAACCAACCGGCCTTTATACGCAAATAAACCCCGTAATACGGGCAGATGTTGTGGTCTGGACTTCAATAACGCAGAAGATAGGCGGCATTGAAACGTGGATATATAACTTCTGCATATCCATGAGCAAGTATTACGACATCGTGGTCTTGTACGACAGTATGGACGATACTCAAATTGATCGCTTGGCACCTTACGCCAGAGTAATCAAGAGGGGGGAAGAGATACTCTGCGATACCTTAATAGTATCTCGAATTACTGACAAAACACCTAAAAATGTAACCTTCACTCGAAAAGTCCAGATGGTTCATGCGTGCAAGATGCTTGATAGATGGACGGTGCCGCAAGACGGTGACCTGGTCGTCGGAGTGTCAAAGGTGGTAATGGATAGCTTTGAACAGGAAGGCGAGGTTATCCATAATCTGGTCAACCCGCCGGAAAAAGGCAACATTCTCCTGCTGGTATCGGCCACAAGGCTTGGAACATTCGAAAAAGGCAAGAAGAGAATGGCACAAATGGCGGAGCAGATGCGCATAGCGGGCATTAAGTTTATCTGGTTATGCTTTTCCGATGTGGATCCGGGATGCGAACTGATTACTTGGATGCAACCGCGACTGGATATAACAGCATTCATAAAAAGGGCTGATTATCTTGTCCAGTTGTCCGATGCTGAAGGTTTTGGATATTCAGTAGTCGAAGCTCTAAACATGAAAACGCCAGTAATCGCGACACCTCTCGAGGTATTGCAAGAGCTAGGATTCGAGGATGCCAAACATGGATATACAGTACCGTTTAATGGCGATATGAATGTTGAGCGGTTCCGGAAGATCCCGAAAGTCGACTACAAATACGACAACGATGCAATTATTCAAAAATGGATAGCGATTCTGGGAGAAGGACACCCGACATACAAACCCAAACTTAAGAAAATGCTCATAACCGCGACTTTCAGAGATTCCGACACCGGAAGAACATACAAAATTGGGGAGATGGTATATATGTCGGAGATATTATCGAAAAAGGCGCTGGAAGCCGGCTTTGTGAAGGAGGTCAACAATGGCTAAATGGATAGAAAAGGGTGAAAGCCTTGTTATTAACTTAAATATGGCGGCAATGCAATACGAAACACTCGGATATGCGCATAGAAAAGAGCTGAAACTGCAATGCAGCGCCTGCAGGCACCTAACAATGGTTGATTCAAACATTTACTATGGCTTTTGCCCGCATTGTGGGGCGGAAATGGAGACGAACTATGACAGGTGAGGAATACATGGAAAGACTGCGGATAGTGCGAAGGGATATCCGGTTATTGATGGAGCAGATCGCACGTGACACCGTATTAGCCCAAGGTGTGACAGCGATACGCTATGATGCGGATCGAGTGCAAACATCACCCGTGGCAGACCGCATGGCAGATATAGTAGCTCGCATTACTGAAAAGACAGATACGCTATATGACCGAGTTACTCTCCTGCAGGGGCTAGAGGAAGAAGCGAGGAAAAAACTACTCTGTTTAGAGGTGGAGCATGAGCGGGTGTTAGTATACCGATACTTCGATGAGATGACGTGGGCGGATATCGCAACCCAGATGGACTACTCCGAGAAGCACGTGTTTAAACTCCATACAAAGGCTCTTACAGAGCTGGATCCGCTTGTTGAGGACACCAATAACACCAAAATAGAATACTAAATCGTACTAAATGATACTAAATGATACCAAATCGTACCTTTTAAGTGTGGTATGATGTATGAGTAGAGATCATAAATAGTACCTGCCCCCAAATACATCCTAGATAGAGGCGCTCCCGAATAGACCGGGGGCGCTTTGTTATGCCCCGGGGGATATAAAAAGACGGAGGGCTAATGAGCAACCCTAGGTATAAGAACGGTAACCTACGCCGCAAGCACCGAGCACGCTTCAAAGCCATGAACGCTCCTTGCGGGATATGCAACGGACGCTTCGGTGAGATCCACTACGACGAACCAAGCGATGCACAACATCCTCTGTCATTCGTCATAGATGAGATCAAACCTATTTCCAAGTACAAAGAGTATGGTTATTCAAGCCGGGAGGAAGCAGCACAAGACTGGAGTAACTTACAAGCAGCTCATTATTGTTGCAACGCTGCCAAGTCCGACCGTCCTGCTCCGGTATTAAAGCAAAGGATAAGCTCAAAAACTATAGCGAGTAAGGCATGGTGACACGGTGACCAGGGGGAGGGAACCCGCCCTCGCCTGCTGGCTCCCCCCACGCCGCAAGC
>Ga0326513_10000381_pt1 | contig 37243 bp, 64 predicted proteins | sample 2_2465_0518_D_FD_203654 | JGI IMG/M metagenome (GOLD analysis project Ga0326513, IMG submission 203654) | Bovine rumen microbial communities from UC Davis, California, United States - 2_2465_0518 | ecosystem: Host-associated > Mammals > Digestive system > Stomach > Rumen | place: USA...
CACGACCACTTATGCCTCCCTTTTTTCCGCAGATTTCTAAATAAAATCTACAGACTTTGTGTGATTAGGTGATGTTATGGGCAAAACCCGGAAAATTGAGCAAAGCGCAAACTCGCATCTGCGGGTTGTGGACCGACAGCGGAAGGAAGAAGAGAAAGCCCTGCTCAAACAAACGGACGCGAACGAAATCGCGGAGCCGCCGGAATGGCTGGATGAATTTGCTCGGTCGGAATGGTATCGTGTTGTGCCTCAGCTGCTGAAGATTGAGATTGTCGGGAATTTGGATTACTCGAATATCGCCGGGTATTGCAATGCCTTTTCTAAGTTCCGGCAGGCAGTGATCGACGGAAACGACTCACTGCAGATTAAGTACGGACCGGAGCTGAGGAGGTTTGCAGACCAGTGCGGAATGACCATCAACAGCAGACTGAAAGCCGCAACGACAAAGATAGCGAAGCAGGATGAAGTGATTGAGGAGCGCTTTGGGGTGATTTAATGAGCCGATGGGACGAAATAACGGAATATGCCCGAAAGTGCGTCAATGGGGAAATCCTGAGCTGTCAGAAGCATAAATGGGCCTGTGAGCGGTTCCTGCGGGATGCGGAAAGAACGAAATCTGATCCGCGGTTCCCGTATGAATGGGATGAGCAGGCCGCTGACAATATTGTTTACTGGTTTTCGATGCTTCGCCACAGCAAAGGCATTCTGGCCGGACAGCCGATTGAACTGACGGACTGGCAGAAGTTCCGACTGTGTCAGCTGTACGGCTGGATCCACAGGGAAACAGGCCGCCGGAGGTTCAGGAAGACATTCACGGAAGTGGCGAGAAAGAACGCCAAGTCACAGGAAGAAGCCGGCGTTGCGCTATACGAAATCTCTGTGATCGCAACAAAAAATCACGAGATCGCGGAATGCTATACAGCAGGAACAAAGCGCGACCAATCGAAGATCGTCTTTACAGAAGCCGGTCTGATGCTGCGCGGATCACCTCTTGCCAGAAAGTTTCGGGTAACGCGCGATCAGATTAGACATATTGCCTCCGGTTCCTTCATTCGTCCGCTCAGTCGGGAAGATGGGCGGACGGGTGACGGGACTAACCCGGCGCTTCTGGTTCTGGATGAATACCATCAGCACAGAACTACGGAATTCTATGATCTGGCACTTGGCGGCAACTCAAAAGAGCCATTGCTGATGATCATCACGACTGCCGGAATAGATCTGACGGTTCCATGCTATACGACGGAATACCAGTACTGCTCCAAGATCCTCGACCCGTCTGTCGGAGTGGAGAATGACGAATATCTGATCGACATCTGCGAGATGGACGCGGAGGACTATGCGGATCTGTCTGCGGTCGGAAATGAGGCGCTTTGGGCGAAAGCAAACCCGATCCGGGCAAGCTACCCGGAAGGCATGACAAAGCTTCGCGGAGAATATGCCATTGCCAAGGAACAGCCGGAGCATATGACGGCATTTCTGACCAAGTGTCTGAACATCTGGGTGCAGGCCAAGGATCACGGCTATATGGACATGGCGAAATTTAAGCTGTGCGAGGTAGCCGGAGCGCCGTTCGACCTGAAAGGCCGCCCGGTATATGTCGGCTTCGATATGTCGGCAAAAATCGACCTGACAAGCGTAACGTTCATGATCCCGTACCAGTCCGGACAGTACGACGGAGCAGGCAACGAGATCACGAAATACTTTTTCTGGTCGCATTCGTTCATTCCGACGCGAGAGAAACTTGCGGAGCACATGGTCAAAGATAAGGCGCCATATGATGCGTGGGAACGCGGCGGGTATCTGACGATTACGGATACGCCGATTGTTGACCAGGGCGCGGTCATGAACTACGTGCTGAGCGAATGCCAGGCGCACGGCCTTGAAATACAGTGCCTGTGTTTTGACCCGGCGAATGCTTCAAAGCTGATGATGGACCTGTCCAATGAAGGTTATGACGTGGAGGAAGTATTCCAGAGCCACCGGCACCTGAACGAATCAACGCAGGGCTTCCGGGAGCAGGTTTACAGCGGAAACGTCCAATACCTGGCTAATCCGCTTTTAACGTATGCCATGAGCAACGCTGTGATCCGGCAGAATAACGGCCTGATCAAGGTCGACAAAGATGCCACCACGAAACGAATTGACCCGGTTGACGCCACGCTGTGCGCGTTCAAATTGGCTATGTATCACGAGTTCGCTGATGATTACGGCGAATATCTGGATAGATTTATGGAGGAGCTGCTATGAGTGTGATTAATCGAATCAGGGCAGCGTGGAAAGCACTGACCAATGCGGGGACAGTCAGCCTGCAGGATAAGGAACTGCTGGAGTGGCTGGGCATCGGCACCGACGGCACAAAGAAGGAAATAAACGAAGCAACGTATTTTACCTGTCTGAAAATGCTGTCGGAAACGATGGGAAAACTGCCGCTGAAGTTCTATCAGCAGACGGAGCGGGGAAGGATCCGCGCCGCGCCGAACAGAGCCGCGCATCTGCTTGCCACGAGGCCGAACGACATCATGACGCCTGCAACGTTCTGGGCAACGATTGAATACAACTGTGAGCATTACGGAAACGCTTATGTTTGGATGCAACAGTCCTTCGAGCGCCAGGGAAAATATGGCGGAAATCGTATCTTTCATTCATTCTGGCCCATGCAGACGTCACAGGTTCAGGTCACTATGGACGATGACGGAGTATTCGGAGACAAGGGAAGGCTGTATTACACCTATTCCGACCCGAAGACCGGAAAACAGTACACGTTCCCGGCAACCGATGTCATGCATTTCAAGACATGGTGCACACTGGACGGAATCATGGGCAAGTCAGTCAGGGCGATGCTGGCAGATGCGATTGCCGGAAGTGTGGACTCCGACTCCTTCCTGCGGAAGCTGTACCGGGACGGAATGACCTCGACATTAACGCTTCAGTACACCGGCGATCTGGATCCGACAAGACGCAACGCACTGCGCGAGAGCTACGAGGAGCTTTTGTCCGGATCGAAGAAAGTACGGAAGATCATCCCGGTGCCGATGGGCATGAAGCTCGCGCCGCTTGATATTAAGCTGACGGATGCTCAGTTCTTCGAGCTGAAAAAGTATTCCGCTTTGCAGATTGCGGCGGCGTTCGGAATTAAGCCGAATCAGTTGAACAACTACGATAAGGCAAGCTACAGCAATTCCGAAATGCAACAGATCTCCTTCCTGGTCGATACAATGCTGTACCGCCTGGCGCAGTACGAGCAGGAAGTCAATTATAAATGCCTGACGCCCAAAGAACAGAAGGACGGCTATTTCTTTAAGTTCAATGAAAAGGCGATCCTGCGGACGGACAGTGCTACTCAGATGAACGTTTTGACCTCTGCGGTCAACAACGCGATCTATACGCCAAACGAGGCGAGGGAGTACCTTGACAAGCCGATGGAAGAGGGCGGAGACGTCCTGCTTTGCAACGGCAATTATATGCCTGTCACTATGGCGGGCGTGCAGTATCAGTCAGGAGGAGGTGAGAACGCGAATGGCTGAAATAGATGTAAGAGGCGATATCATCAGCAATGATGACGCATGGATTTACGATTGGCTGGAATGGGATTACACCAATCCCGGCAAAATCAAACAGGCGCTGGAGCTGAAGCCCGAAAATGAAACGCTGAAAGTCCTGATCAACTCAGGCGGCGGCGATGTCTGGGCCGGACAGGAGATCTACTCATTACTGCATGGCAGGGATGACGTGGAAATTGAAATCCAGTCAATGGCCGGATCTGCGGCAAGCGTGATCGCAATGGCGAATCACTGTGCCATGTCTCCGGTTGCCATGATCATGATCCACAACGTAGCAATGTACGGAGCCGGCGGAGATTATCACGACATGAAAAAGAATGCCGAGATCCTCCAGCAGTACAACGAAGCGCTTGCGGAAGCATACACGGAAAAGACCGGTATGGACAAGGGCGAGGTCCTGAAGCTGATGGACAGGGAAACATGGTTAACAGCAAACCAGTCTCTGGAGCTTGGCTTTGTGGATGAGCTGATTGAACCGAAAGCGGCTGTCACAAATGCCATTTCCGGAATCCGCCTGACTGAAGAGATCCGTCAGAAAGTAATGGCGGAGAAGGCGGAGAGAGACCGCAGGGAGCAGATGAAGAGTGATCTTCTGAAAGACTTGGAGCGCTTTGGCGCCTGAGCAGAAAGGATACGAAATGACAAACAAGCTTTTGTCTCTGCTCGACGAGATCAATGAGCAGAAAGTAAAAGTCCGTACACTGGCCGAAGAAGACAAGCTGGAAGAAGCCAGAGCGGAAAAAGAGAAACTCGAGACCATGCAGAACAAATTCGACCTGCTGAAAGAGGTCGAGGACACGGAGGACGTAAAAGACATGGAAAAAGAAAAGATCCCGGTTGCAACACCTGAGAATGATGCGATTCATGCGTTTGCAGAGGCTGCTCGTTCCAAATTCCGCAACATGAACACCGAAGGCACTGCAGCAGACGGCGGTTACACTGTTCCGCAGGACATCCAGACCCAGATCAATAAATACCGCGAAGATCGCTTCTCACTGCAGTCTCTGGTTGCTACCGAGAACGTCAATGCACCGACTGGACGCCGCGTATATCAGAGCAAAGCCAACCACAGAGGCTTCTCCAGCGTTGCCGAAGCCAGTACGATCGGCGCAGTAAGCGGCCCGACCTTCGCAAAGGTTGATTATGCGATTGCCAAATACGCAGGATATCTGCCGGTGACCAATGAACTGCTGGAAGACTCCGATGCAAACATCTCCAGCGTACTGATCGAGTGGCTTGGAGAAGAGGATATCGCCACCAGGAACAAGCTTATCCTGGCTAAGATCGCAACTAAGCCCCAGACGTCCTTCAGCAATCTGGATGACATCAAAAAGGCAGTAAACGTTACTCTGGGGCAGGCATTTGCTCAGACCGCTTCCGTCGTGACCAATGATGACGGCCTGAACTATCTTGACACCCTGAAAGATGATAACAAGAGATATCTGCTTCAGCCCGATATCAACCCGGCAAACCCGTTCGATATGACGGTAGCGATTGGCGCGAGAAAGCTGCCGGTGATCGTGGTTCCGAACAACATCCTTGCTTCCGAACCGGTCTATCAGCTTACTTCTGATGTGGCCCTGGTATCCGGAAAGACTTACTACACCAGGACCGGAAGCGGGACATCGCAGTCTCCGTATGTGTACACTGCTGTAGCGTCTCCGAACGTGACTGATATTGCAACTTACTACGAAGTTGCTTCTCACAAAGTTCCGGTTATCGTCGGCGATTTGAAAGAGTTTGTCCGCATCTTCGACAAGAAGCAGCTGACAATCACCACCTCTGACAGTGCTGCAGTCGGCACTGGCGGAAGCGCTCTGAATGCTTTCGAAGAGGATCTTACAATCCTCCGCGGCATCATTCGTCTGGATACTCAGGTAGTTGATACCAGCGCCATCGTGAACGGCTACATCTCTGTATCGGGGGAATGACAGGCGGTAGTGCAGCCTTCGACTCCGCCGACATAGACGAGGACGAGATCCTGTCTGAGGAGGAGCTGAAGGCGCTTACCCTTACCCAGATTTACACTATCGCCGGAGTTAAGGGTTATTCGGTCACTGCTGATGACAAGCCGGGAGCAATAGCGCAGTTCCTTGAGGCGCAGGCAGATGTTAAGTTTGCCGATGCAGATGAGAACTCAGATGATGAGTTGTCGGAAGACGAACTGAAGGCACTGAATAAAGCTCAGATTCTCGCGCTTGCAACAGACCTCGGATACACTACAGTGCTCGCCAGTATGACCAAGACGCAAATGATCACAGCGTTCCTTGCGGCACAGGCCGCAGCCGCTGACGATACATGATGTACGAAAGGCAGGTGAAGCTGAATGCAGCTGAGCGATGTGAAAAACTACTGCAGGATTGATGAAGATGCAGACGATGCTCTCCTGACCGGCGTTTATATGCCTGCCGCCGAAAGTATCATTAAAGAAGCGGTCGGGGAATTCGACGATACGAACCCGAAAGCCTGTCTTTTGTATCTCGCACTGATTGCGGATATGTATGATCAGCGCAAGCCGTCCATCCGTCAGTCAGAGCGGCAGGAATACGCATATACCTATCAGACGATAATTCTGCAGCTCCAGACGGACCAGCTGCTGAAAGAGGCAGAACGGGAGGGCGGTGATTCCGATGGCGAATAACGTCGACGTCGGAAAGATGCGCCACCGCATCACTTTCCGCAAAAAGGTGACCGTATACGATGAGCTTGGTCAGGACTCCGTCGGATGGGCGGATTACAAGACCGTATGGGCGACCGTTACACCCTATAAAGCGTCAGACGTGAATGTCATGAGCAAATCCGTCGAGAGTGTGACCCACAGGATATATGTTCGTTATCACGACTGGATCACGCCGGATATGCGGATTGATTTTCACGGCAGAATCTTCGAAATGGCAGGTCCTCCGGTAGACATGGACGAAGCGCATACGATCATGGAACTGCAGTGCACGGAGGTGGTGGATTATGTCCCAGACATTTGAATTCACCTACTCCGGCGCGGATGAACTGACCAAGGCGCTTGAAAAAGCCATTAAGCAGTATCCGTATACCGCTGAGCGAGTCCTGAAGAAGGAAACGCGGGTGGTTCGCAAGGGCCTGAAACAGGCTGTGCAGGCAGAAATATCCGGGCATCATTCCCCTGTGCCCGGTAACCTGGCCGGAAGCTTCTCAATCGGGCGTGTAATGAGAAGCGGCAATAAAATGACTTGCGCGGTTACTCAGAAAGCGCCGCACTACCATCTGTATGAGTTGGGCCATGAGATATATACACATCAGCCATCGCATCGGGACACAGGCCTAAGGGCGGTGGCAAAAAAGACGGTAGCGCGGTACATGGCGAAACGTTCGGAACATTCGGAGGAGCTTGCCGAAGAGACGCTTGAACTGATACTGAAGGAGGCGGGACTGGAATGACGCTACTGGAGATCAAAGCCGCAGTGATTTCAGCCCTGCGCGACAAATACAAAACAGCCTATAAGATTTACGGCAACGATACGACGGAAGGCTATGTGAAGCCGTGTTTGTTCGTTTACATTGAACAGACCTATTCAGACCGGACGAAAAACGCATTCCATCGGACGGCGGAAATCGAGATCAACTGTGTTCGGCAGACGATCAAAGAAGCCGAGTCCATGGCTTTCTTTGCCGATATGGAAGAGCTTTTCGGTTCAAAGCTGATGCTTCCCAAATTCGGAGGCGAAGCGCGGTTTCTGAATTGCAGTGATCTGTCGCAAAGCTTTACGGGCGAAAACAATACTATTCCGGTATTCACCTTTACCGTTGAATATTGGGATCAGATTATTGAGACTACAGACGCCGATAATATTGGCAGTCTGTCGGTCAGAACTGAAATTCACACACCATGATAGGAGGGATGGAAAATGTCTTTGCCATCTATGAATGTAATTTTCAAAAGCGCCGCAATCACAGCCATCAGGCAGTCCGCGCGTGGTACGGTCGGCCTGATCCTGAAGGACACGGTTCCGGCAACTAATCCGATTGTGATGGCCGCTCCGGGCGAGGTTCCGACCACGCTGACAGCTGCCAATCAGGCGGCGATCAAGCTGGCTTTCCTGGGCAATGTGTACGCTCCGCGCAAAGTGGTAGCCTATATCCTCGGCACTCCCGGAACCGGCGAAACGATCCTCGACCTTTACGGAGAGGCCCTGCAGTATTTCGCTCTGAACAGAGTGAATTATATTGCTTCGCCGACCGCTGATACTGATTCTGCTTGCTCCACGATCGTCACCTGGGTACAGGCTCAGAGAGCAGGCACGAATAAAGTCAAGGCAGTGCTCCCGAACACCACGGCAAACGACGAAGGCGTCATCAACTATGCGATCAACGCAAATGTATCCGGAGCGACAACCTACACAGCTGAGGCATACACTCCGAGAATTGCCGGTCTTCTGGCAGGCACTCCGTCGGATCAGGGCGCTACTTTTGCGGCTCTTCCGGATCTGGACAGCTGCACCTTCATGACCAAGACCGAACTGGAAACAGCGATCAGCGCCGGTAAGTTCGTAATCTTCAATGACGGCGAAAAGATCAAAGTCGCACGTGCCGTGAACTCCCTGACTACGATTTCCGCCGGAAAGAGTACTGCATGGCAGAAGATCAAAGTCATCGAGACCATGGACATGATATCCGAAGACCTGACGCTTCTGGTTGAGGATACTTATATCGGCAAATATCCGAACACCTACGCCAACAAAGGTCTGGTGCTGTCTGCTGTCGGAACCTATCTGGCAGAGATCGCCGCTCAGGGCCTGGTCGAGAACGTGGTTGTTGACCTGGATGCCGCCAAGATCAAGGACTATATCATCACATACAAGGGCGTTCCGGTTGAGGAAGCCAATGCGATGGACGAGACGGAGCTGAAGAAGCAGTACACCGACGAAAAGGTGTTCCTGGTCGCGACAATGACGGTCGTGGATGTCATGGAAGACATCACGCTGAACATCACGGTTTAAGAGGAGGGCTAAACTATGAAATCTTATGATGCTGGCCGTGTAATTAACGGCACATATGGCGAGGCCTGGATTGATAATGATTATATGGCAGAGGTAACTGGCCTGCAGGCTACGGTCTCCCTGACCACCACGGACGTGAACCAGACCGGAACGCTGAAAAAAGGAACAAAGGTGACCGGCATCAACGGCACCGGCACGCTGACCATGAACCATGTGCGTTCTTACATGATCAACAAGATCAGCGCGAGCATCCGAAAAGGCATTACGCCGCACGTTACGATCATCACCAACCTTGCAGATCCGGAGTCCTTCGGAGCTGAAAAGATCAAACTGATCGACTGCACATTCACCGAGCTGACGCTTGCAAACTGGGCGGCTGGCTCCCTGGGCGAGGAAAGCATTCCGTTTAACTTCTCCGATTGGGAAGTCATGGAGTCGATTACGGTAGCGTAACAAACATAAAAGGAGAGAGATATGGATCTGATTACTAAGCTTTTGAAGGTCGACACGGAGAAAGCCACCGAAAAAGAAACTCGTAAAATTCACTCTAAACGTCTCAGCAAACTGCTGGGCGTTGACACTGATATCACCATCCAGGAGATTGACGGAAGACGGATCAATGAAATCAACCAGATGGCCTATAAAAAGGACGGTTCGAGAGATGCCGGGAAGCTGTACGATCTTAACCTGATGTACTGCGTCTATGGCATCATCGAGCCGAATCTGGGAGATGACGCGCTGAAGAAACACTTTAACGCCGCCACCCCGAAAGAACTGGCTGAAAAGCTGTTCGGAGTGGAATCCGCCGTGATTGCGAGTGCAATCGTGGAGCTGTCCGGGCTTTCCGATGAAAGCGAAGAGACAGTAAAAAACTGATCGAGACAGACATTGATGCGAGGACAGCGTTTCTTTTGTTCTGTCGCAAGAACTGGAAGGTAAGAGAATATTATTCAATGGGCGCGGGCGAACGATTAGTAACCCGCGCCTTTCTGTCTATGGAACTGGAAATCGAAGATAAACAGCTCAAGGAGCTGAGCAGGAGATAGGAGGCGGACATGGCAAATAAAACAGTATCCGCTGTCGTATCGTTGTTAGATAAGTTTTCCGACCCGTCAAAGAAGGTATCGGAAGCGTCTAAGAATATGGAACGGCGCTTCAAGGAAGTCGGCAAAACAGTAGGGAATGTCGGGCAGGTGCTAACCGGTGCCGGTACCGCAATGACCAAATACATCACCGGCCCGATCATGGCGGTCGGCACTGCATCCGTAGCGGCCTATAAGGAAGTAGATAATGCACTCGACATTATCACGAAAAAAACCGGAGCCACAGGCGACCAGATGAAGGAATTCGAGACGGTATTCCGAAACGTAGCCGGAACGGTTCCTGCCGGCATGGACGATGTCGGCACTGCCGTCGGAGAGGTCAATACCCGCCTCGGACTGACCGGGAAAGAACTCGAAGACGCTTCTGTAGCGTTCCTGCAGTTTGCGGAATTGAACGGCACGGACGTCAATACGGCTATTGATATGGTTTCGGCGGCTATGAACAACGCCGGGATCGCCGCTGAAGATTACGCCACCGTACTCGACCAGATGAATGTAGCCGGTCAGATGTCCGGCGTATCTATGGACTCTCTTGCCGGTGCACTGACTAAATACGGCGCGTCAATGCGGCAGATGGGGTTCGATACGTCCGATACGATAGCGATGTATGCCGGATGGGAAAAGGCCGGAATTAATACAGAAAAGGCATTCACAGGAATGCAGAAAGCGTCTGCGAAGTGGGCGAAAGAAGGAAAGAACTCCAGAGAAGAGTTCGCTAAGACAATCGAAGCGATTGAAAACGCTTCTACTTCGACAGAGGCCGCGCAGATTGCGATTGATACGTTCGGGACAAAAGCCGGTCCGGATCTGGCTGATGCCGTGAGAACCGGGCGCTTCAGTGTCGAGGACTACACAAAAGCCATCGAAGGAGCAGGCGGAAGTGTAGCCGACACCTACGCGGGGACGCAGGACGCGTTTGATAAGTTCAATACCGTAGTAAACACTGTCAAGATTACATTGTCGGAGTTCGGCGCCACGATTGCAGAAGCGGCCCTTCCGATCATCGAAAGCCTGAGCGAAAAAGTGAAAGCCGCGTCAGAGTGGTTTCATAAACTGTCTCCGGAGACGAGAGAGAATATTGTTAAGTTCGCCGGGCTTGCGGCGGCTATCGGGCCTGCTCTTCTTGCCGTTGGCGGTATCGTGAAGAAAGTGGGCGGCGCGGTCGAGGCATTTGGGCGGATCAAGTCAGCCGTAGAAAAAGCAGGCGGCGTTTTTTCGCTGTTTAAGAACCCGGTATTTATTATTATCGGCCTGATTGCGGCAGCTGCGGCGGCGTTCATTGCGGCATCCGGCGGCATTGACGGCGCAATGGAGAACATAAAGAAGTTCTGGGAGAACACGCTGAAACCGGCATTCGACGAGATTGTCCAGTGGGTGCAGGATAAGATTGTTCCTGTGTTCGAGGAAAACTGGCCGAAAATCCAGCAGGCGGCGGAGAGCGTAATCACTGCGCTCGGAGACATCATTGAAAGCGTATGGGTTCCGGCGTTCGAGGGCGTGGTTAATTTCGTGACCGGAACGCTCGTTCCTGCGTTCGTTGACAACTGGCCAAAGGTTCAGGATGCGGTCGGAGTCGTTATCAGCGCAATATCCGTCGCGTGGGAGACGATACTGAAACCGGCCTTCCAAGCAATTGGGAGCTTCGTTCTGGATACGCTGGTTCCGGCGTTTGTCGATAACTGGCCGAAGATACAGAGCGCCGTAGATTTGGCCATCAGCGGCATCTCCGTGCTCTGGGAGACTATTTTACAGCCTGCCTTCAAAGCAATCGGGGAATTTATCACCGGTACGCTTGCACCTGCGTTCGAGGAGAACTGGCCTAAGATACAGGGCGCTGTTGAAACAGCATTCGATGCAATCAGCAGTGCATGGGAGTTCATCAGGACGAATGTATTCGCACCGATTTCGAGCGCAGTCAATGCGATCCGGGATACCTTCAGCGAAGCATGGCCGACCATCTCCGGAGCGGTTGACACGGCTTTCGGAGCGATTGAATCCGTGTGGAATACGATTGTCGAAGCGGTATTCGTGCCTATTGCAAATACTGTGAATCAGGTAAGGGATACATTCAGCAATGTGTTTAATTCTGAGTCCGGTATCGGTAAGTTTGTGTCGGATGTGGTAACGGATATCGGCAACTTCATCGAGGACGCCAAATCAGTAATCGAAGGCATCACTACATGGCTCAATGATACGTTTATTGCTCCGTGGGGTTCTGCATGGGAAACGATATCCGGCAAGGTGAGCGGGGCCTTCGGCGGCATAGCAGATGCCATTAAAGCCCCGTTGAATTCGGCTATTGGCTTTATCAATGGCTTCATCCGGAAATTGAACGGCATCGGCATCGACCTTCCGAGCATCATGGGCGGCGGCCATATCGGTTTCAACGTTCCGGAAATTCCAACACTTGCCAAAGGAACACAGGACTGGAAGGGCGGTATCGCACAGATTTCGGAAAAAGGCGGCGAGATTGTCGACCTGCCGAAGCACACCAGAGTCTATCCGCATGATAAATCCGTGCAGATGGCAAAAGAGAGCGGAAAGAGCGTAAGCATCAACATCGCCAAGCTTGCCGAATCCATTGTTGTCCGTGAAGACGCGGACATCGACCGGATCGCTCAGGCGCTGGCGGATAAACTGGAGCGCACGGCGCTGAACATGGCATAAGGGGGTGACGTGATGGAATTATGGTTAGGCGCAGAGGCTGAGACGGCCTTTCAGCTTCCTGTCAATCCTTCGGAGCTTATGGTCAGCACGCCGATCGGAAACACGACCGTTCAGATCCAGTCAAAAGGTGATGTCAGCATCATCGGGCTGAAGGGATTGCGGACGATCTCGTTTTCCAGTTTCTTTCCAAATCAGGACTATGCTTTTTTGCAGTGTGCGAGGAAAAAGCCGAAATGGTATATCAAATGGATCCAACAGCACTACCGGATGCCGATCAAGTTCACAGCAACAGGAGGGAACATCAGCGGCAAGTTCCTGATCAACAGCTTCACATACGGAAGCAATGACGGAACCGGCGATGTGCAGTTTACCCTGGAACTGATGGAATACAAAACACCGGCAACGCAGAAAGTGGCGCCGGCAAACAAGGCAAAGTCGCACACGGTCAAAAAGGGCGAGACACTCAAGAGTATTTCAAAGAAATATTACAAAACGTCCAAGTATTGGCGGAAGATCTACACATGGAACAAAAAAGCCATCGAAAAGGCGGCGAAGAAACACAAAAAGAAGAGTTCCGCAAACAGTAAGGGCGTACTTGGTTCTTACCTGTATTCCGGAACAAAGCTGAGTCTTGGGAGGGTGTAACGTGAAGATCAAGTGGAAAAAGAAAGACATCACATCCGCCGTTACAACCGTCACGTGGTCGGGCAGTGCTGAACAGGCTGCCCGGACGCTCTCTTTTTCCGTGGTTTATTCTCCGTATGATAACGGCAAGACGTTCCAGATCGAGGTCGGAGACGAAATAAAATTCTGGCCAGGGTGGCCGGAAGATCAGAAGACTTGCTTTTTCGGAAACGTCACACAGAGAGAGCGGAAGTCAGAAGCAGGGGAACTGATGTATACGGCCACGGACCGGATGCAGTACTTTCTTCGGAGTTCCGGAACATATAAGTTCATAAAGCAGACGCCGGAAGCGGTTGCTCAAAAGATCTGTGCACTGGAAAAGATAACGCCCGGATCGCTGGCAAAGACAAACATCCGAATTCCGAAGCTGTATTTCAATAACAAGCCGTTATATGAAGTCATCATGGCAGCCTATTCGGAGGCCAGAAAGAAGCAGGGCGCGAAGAAAAAGAAATACATGGCTGTCATGGACGGCAAAAAGCTTTCCGTCATCCAGAAGGGAACGACGATCCGCGGACTGATGCTGAAGGAGGGTAAATCAATCATTTCATCCACATTCAACATCAACAGCGACAACATCGTGAACCAGGTGGCGATCTACAAGGACAATAAACAGATCGGCGTTTACAAGGACACGAAGTCCATTAAACGCTACGGACTTTTTCAGACCCGTGTCGACGTCAAAGAAGGGGACGGACAGGCTGAAGCACAGGCGGAGGCCGCAGGCCTTGAGAAAAGCGCTTCGCTGGAGGCTCTGGGAAACACGAAATGCATTTCCGGGTATGCCATCAAGATCCGGGACAGTAAGACCGGATTAGTCGGCAAATACTGGATTGAGAGCGACTCCCACACATGGGAAGGCGGCAACTATACGATGTCTCTGGAATTGGCGTTTAAGAATGTCATGAAGACATACGAGAGCGACCAGGAGAAGAAGACAAAGACGAACACGAAGACAAAGAAGACGGACACGTCATCAACTACGACAGCCAACACGGATACAGACACCGAGGACGAATATGATATTCCGCAGGTTTCCAATGCTCTGCAGGATGTGCTGAATCAGGCGCGGGCATGGATCGGAATAGGCGAAAATCCGAACAATACCAATGCCGTAACTGCTTATTACGGCTGGAACGGTGTGGCGTGGTGCTGTATGTATGTTTGGGCGTGCTTCAATAAATCCGGGCATGGCAACCTGTTCATGGGCGGCGGGAAAACAGCCTATTGCTTCGACGTGATGAACTGGTATAAAGCCAGAGGGAAGTTCGGAAGCGTTCCGCGTGTCGGTGCTCTGGTAATCTACGGAGGGCAGGGACACATCGGGATCATCGAATCGACCAACGGAAGCAGTTACACATCCATCGAAGGCAATGTATCCAACACCTGCGCGAGACGCTCCGGGCCGAACGGCAACGTGCTTGGATATTGCTACGTGGATTACTAAGGAGGGAGATCATGAACTCTTACGAACGTCTGGTCGCACAGATGCGGCGGCAGGGTGCACATGATAATGATTACCCTCCGGCGCTTGGTGTAGTGCTCAGCGGTAAAAAAGTAAAAATGGATGACCTGATCCTGAAGCCGTCTGATTATCTGATCAGCTCCGGCCTGAGCATTTCCGCCGACGATAAGGTGGTAGTGCTCCGAATTGGGCAAGAATTTGTTGTGATAGCAAAGGTGGTGAGCGCATGATCTTTCCGGTAACTGAAGATGACGAGCTGGAGCTTGTCGAAGACGAAAGCATAGAATCCGAGGTCATACGGGAATATGAGATCGATTTCAACACGATGCGGTTAACGGGCCGCGTGGTTGAGGGCGCGGACGCTCTGAAGGTCTGGGCGTTTCTGGCGCTGAACACTCCGGCAAACCGCTATTATATCTACCCGCCGGAATATGGGCATACGCTGGAAGACCTGATCGGACAGCCGTACACGAGGGATTACATCACTTCCCAGATGGAAGAGAGGATTGTTGACTGCCTGACGCAGAACCCGCACATCACCGGTGTGGCAGATTTTGAGACGGAATTCAACGGATCCACGGTGACGGCAACATTTACCATGGAAACGGATATCGGAGACACGGAAGGAGAGGTGATACTGGATGTTTGAGGATCGCACTTTTGAGAATATCATGGCGGAAATGATGGCAGACATGCCAGACGGAATTGATACATCAGACGGATCGCTGTTATATAACGCCTGTGCAAAACAGGCCGTGAGACTGGAAGAGGCCTATCAGGATCTTGCCGCTATTGATGACAATATGTATCCGGATACAGCAGACCTTCAGCATCTGATCCGGTACGGCAATGACCGAGGCATCTATCTGACTCCGGCTACCAGCGCGGAATTCACCGCGCAGTTCAACTGCTCCGTTGAACCCGGAGACCGGTTCTATAACGAGGACTTCGAGTATACCTGTGTGGAAGAACTGGATGCAGAACAGCACCTTTACCGGCTTGTATGCGAAGAGGCAGGTTCTGAACCGAATTCAGTGCTCGGAGAGATCGAGCCGGTCGATTTTATCGAAGGCTTTGAGTCCGGTGAGCTGACTGAATGCACACTGCCGGGCGTGGATGAGGAAGATGAGGACGTTTATCGTTCGCGGATTTCCAACTCGCACAACTACAAAGGCTTCGGCGGAAATAAGGAATACTATGTTTCCCAGATCGGGGAATATGCCGGAGTGACCGGAGTGAAGGCCTACCGCGTATCAGCTCCGACGGACTATATCTCCGTAGTGATCCAGGGCGCGGATTACAGAGCGCCTGCATCGGCACTTGTGGACGATGTGCAGGATCTGGTTGATCCGGTAGTGACCAGCGGAGAGGGTGACGGAATTGCTCCGATTGGGCACCGCGTCACTGTGTCGGGCGTGGAGGAGCTGACAGTCAATGTTGAGGTAACACTGACATATGACACCGGATATTCCTACGAAGCGCTGTCTGCGGCAATTCAGGCCGCTGTGGAAGGGTATTTCGAATCGCTTCGCAAAGCATGGATGTCATCTGCAACAACGGTCGTTCGTATTGCTCAGCTTGAGACGGCACTGCTTGCCGTGACCGGCATTCTGGATGTCGAGAATACCACGCTGAACGGAAGTACAACAAACATCACGCTTCCGGCAAACAAGGTTCCGGTTCTTGGAACTCTGGTCTGCCATTAAGGGGGTGCGCGGATGTTTCAGGAAGTTTTGTATCCGGATAAGGTCATTGCCATTCCGGACGTAGCGGCGGCCATAGATGCGGGCGATCTTGTCGGGGCCATACTGGAAGACGATGTTGAGGCCCTGAACGATAACGTTACAATTCTGGACGCGAGGGAAAGCGGAATTGCACGGCGCGAAAAGATCCTCGGCATCGTTCCGGCGGCAGACGCAACACTGGCAGACCGAAAGATGGATGTTCAGGCGAGATGGTTCACGACTGCCGTATATACGGAAAACACACTGCGGCGAAACCTGACCGCCGCCATGGGTGACACGTACACGCTTGAGATTGACATTGACAACAAAGTCATCCGGTGCGCTGTCGAGCTTGTAGCGCAGTATATGTACGGCACGATCCAGACGATGCTTGAAGAAATGGTGCCGCTGGATTACGTGATCGACCTGATCCAGAAGTACAGACGCTATAACGAAGTAGCGGAATACACACACGGCGCATTGACTGTTTACACATATCAACAGATCCGGTCATCAGTGGAGCTGCCGGAGTAAAGGAGGTATTATGCAGAACACAACAAATTACAACCTCAAGAAGCCGGAAGGAACGGACTTTTATAATATCGAGAATGAAAACGACAACATGGATGTAATCGACGGAGAGCTGAAGGATCATGCCGACGCCATAACTGAATTAAACACGAAAACCAACGGAAGTATCTTGGCTGATATAGCTTCCGGATACAGCGCAATCAGTTCTTCCTCGGGAAGAGCGGTATATAACAAAATAGGATCATTATGCATCGTTGACTTACAGCTTACCAGATCGTCTGCGATAACGTCAGGAAGCATGACGCTTCCGCAATCAATGCCTACTCCTTGGTCTTCTTTTCACGGGGCATTGGCAGACCCCAGCAACGGTTCTGTCGGGCATATCGAAGTTAATACCAATCGAATGCTTTACCTGAGATGCCAAGCCGGTAGTGGGTTCCTAACCGGACAGCTGGTGTATATCGTGGCACAATGACAGCATTAAAACACGAAAAGAACACATAAAGGAGGAAAGACCGATGAGCATAATCGAGAGCGTGGTAGGCATTCTTATAGGCGGGGGATTGTTGGCATTCATTCAGTTTCTCATTACCAGACACGACAACAGACACGATAAATTTAAAACCGTTCTGGATGCGATCAAAGGTGTTCGCTCGGAGGTTGACGATATCCGGAAGGAAATCACTGCACTGAAGGATGACGCAAACCGGCGGGATGCTACACAGGCGCGGACGCACATCCTGCGTTTCCGTGATGAACTTCAGAACAACATGGATCATTCCGGTGAATACTTCGATCAGATACTGGAGGATGCGGAACGTTACGAGAAATTTTGCGGAAGCCACCCAGATTTCCCGAACGGGAGGACGGAAGCGGCGATCGAATACATCAAGGACGAACACCAGAGACTATTAAAAGAGCATAAGCTGTAAAGGAGGTAAAGAAATGCAGTTACCGAATAAAGTTTTTGACTGGTTAAAATGGATCGCGATCATCGCACTGCCAGCACTGTCTACCTTCATAGTAGTTATCAGTAAAATATGGGGCTGGGCTGACCTCGGAAGCATGATTGCACAGACGATCACAGCAGTAGCGGTTCTGCTTGGCGCGCTTCTCGGAGTCAGCTCCGTGAATTACAAGGGAGATGAGAGCGATGACGCCTGACGAAATGAAAGCAAAAGCATGGAAGTTTCTCCGCTCTCAGGGCCTGACCGAAGAAGGCACTGCCGGTCTGATGGGGAATTTGGAGAGGGAGTCTGACGGATTCTGTCCGAACAGGGTGGAATACCTTTGCCTGAGACGTCTGAAAGAAGCGGGCAAGATATACACGGACGCTACCTATACGGCTTTTGTGGATGACGGAACAATCAGCCGTGAAGATTTCGTGCATCCTCTGCCGGGCAAACAGTACGGCTACGGCCTCGCCCAATGGACGACACCCGTCCGCAAGGGCGGCCTGTTCGACCTCTGCAAAGCCAGGAACGTCAGTATTGCGGACCTGCAGACACAGCTTGATTATCTGATGATGGAACTCCGTACCAATTACCAATCCGTATACCAGACGCTGTTGACAACGCATTCCGTTGATACGGCATCGGATACCGTCCTGAAGCAGTTCGAACAGCCAGCGCTTCCGCAGAACCATATTCAGGCTCGGAGGAGCAGTTCCAGGGCAATTTATGACAAATTTCATGCCGCTGAGGAGATGGTGAATGTGGATGCGATTCAGAAAGTAATCCAGATTGCAGAGAATGAAATCGGATATCTCGAAAAAAAGAGCAACGCCGACCTTGACAGTAAGACCGGCAACGCCGGCTCCGGTAACTATACGAAATACTGGCGGGATGTCTATCCGCAATACCAAGGGCAACCATACTGTGCCTGCTTCGTCAGCTGGGTCCTGATGGTCGCTTTTGGATTGGAGTCAGCAAAGAAGCTGCTTCAGCATTGGCCGTTCGTATACTGCCCGACTCTTGCCAGTAAAACAACCAACAAAGTCCCGAAAGTCGGTTCAATTGGTCTGTTCTTCCGGTCTGGCGCGTATGTCCATACCGGCATCGTTACAGCCGTCACGGACAGCACAATAACGGTCATCGAAGGCAACACTTCGGGCGCGTCCGGCATTGTTCCGAACGGCGGCGGGGTGTGTAAAAAAACCTATCAGCGGGCATCTCTGTCGACCATGACGAAATACTTTATGCCCGATTACAGCATTGTAAAGGAGAGTGAAGACATGATGTATTATGTCCGGTCGGCATGGCTCGACACCGGCAGTCAGACATACAAGGGCATCGACCTTGAGAAGGCCAAGGCGGCGTCGAAGAAGAATAAACAGCTTTATGTTTTCGATGCACTCGGAAAGATAGTCTATCCCGTCCACAAGACCGTCAAGGCCAGGATCGAGCGTGCTGTCCTCTGGGAGAATGCCGTCCAGAAGGATGCCCGTCATGGATACGACAACACGGAGCAGGGCCGCTGGGGACAGCATGGTGATTATGCCTGCAGCAGCTTGCAGATAACTGCCTATCAGCAGGCAGGCGTACCCGTCAAGGATAAAGGAGCTACCGTCACAGCCAACATGAGAGACATTTTCATACGATGCGGCTTCGAAGATGTGACTGCCCATGTGAATTTCAAGACCTGTCAGGGAATGCTTCGCGGAGACATCCTGTTGACGCCCGGCAGACACACTGAAATGTATATCGGCAGTAAACGCGTCATTGGTGCCCGTGGGAACGCATACGGAGACGGTCCGGAGCACGGGAAACCCGGAGACCAGGGCGGCGAGATCGTCAAGGGCGAGTATTATAACTTCCCATGGACGTACTGCCTTCGCTATGTCGGAATACCGGCAGATACCATCATCCAGTGCGGATCCTACGAGCAGAAGGGCAACGCGGCGACGCTTCAGAAGCGGATCGCGGACAAGACCAAGGTTCAGACTATCATCGTGAAGGTGGACAAATGGTACACCGTCAGGACCAAGGGCATGACCAGAGACGAAGCGAAGGAGATCCAGACCAAGCTGCTGAAGGCCGGGTTTGATGCGATATTGATTTAAAAACGTATAGTACTAACTGACTATCTCAAGATGGACATAGTAAGTTAGTACTACATTTCAGTCTAAAAAAATAATCTCGATTTTCCGGTCCCGTCCGAACCGGATTTCCTTTATGATCCCGCGCCAGAAGTTGCGCTTCTCTTCTTTGTTCATCTTCTGGTACGTGCTTTCAATATCCATTTTCAATATCATCCTGAGCCGGTCGATGTTGGTGTTGACCGGCATCGGGACCCTTTTCAGATCTTCCATTTCCGTCATGATCTCTTCACGTGTAATTTTGTATTCTTCCAGCGAGATCAGATCATTCAGAAAAAGTTCTTTCAGTTTATCCAGTTTTTTACTAAGCGCCTGAACGCGTTTCTTTGCGTCATTTGCGGGCTTTTGGCGCGTTTCCGCTGAGAGTATTACGTTCTCAATATCGGGCCGTATATGGGCCAAAATATGGCGTTCCAGAACGTTTTCATTCAGCACTTTGTTATTGCCGCAGGTGCGGTATTTATGATTGTAATATTTCGCGCATCGGTACTGAATAATCAAATGCTGATTTCCGTTCCGCGTTCTTCTGCGGATATTTCCGCCAAACGCTCCGCCGCACTCAGCGCACCGGACAAGACCGGAAAAGATATAAGTGTTCTTCTGGTCGCTCTTGATATTGACCGGAAGCTTGCGCTGCACATCCTCGAACAGCTCCCGGCTGACGATCGGAGGGCAATAGGACGGATTACCGCGAAACTCACCGATGCATTTTGAGTTTTTCAATAATTTCTTGAGCGACGGTTTAGTTTTCGGCATTCCGGACAGGCCAGCAGTCTGCCGGAGCGTCTCGTTCAGATTGCCGGTCTTAGAATAGATCTCAAATGCAAGCCGGACATTTTTTGCGTCTTCGTTCGGAACCAGATGTTTGTCTATGATCGAATAGCCTGCCGGAGTACTGCCAGAGATTACTTCACCCTGGGCCACTTTATACGCCTGCACCTGCCTGATCCGGGAGCTTGTATTCTCAGCCTCGAACTGAGCAATGCTCATCATCTGATTAACGATCAGCCTGCCGGAGGGTGTGGTTGTGTCGTATATCGGTTCCCAGATGGCAATCCAGGGAACCTTATATTTGTCCAGGATCTCCTGTGTTGCCGTATAATGTCGGACGGATCGAAACCATCGATCAAGCTTCGTGAAAGCAATTAAATCGACCCTTCCGGCAGAAACATCATTCAGGAGCCTTTGCAGTTCATCGCGCTGGGTGTACTTTTGCCCGCTTATTCCGTCATCCAGATACTCTCCGGCAAGCGTAAGATCTGAACGCTCATTCACATACTTAATCAGGGCATCGCGCTGTGCGGCAATGGAATCGCCTTCTTTGACCTGCTGTTCAGACGATACCCTGATATAAATTGCAACATTTTTCATCTTGCATTTTTCCTATTGTGGTGCTACAATCAATTTGTATTTCAGTATTTTCCATTGAAAAGCCGTTCACCTTTCTGCAGAGGGTGGGCGGTTTTTTAATTTAGTCCGTACTGGAAAGTGCTGACGACCTTGCCCGCATAGAACGTAATGTAGGCATATGAGTAGTCCGGGCCGTCCCAGTTATAAGTTATGTATCCGTTGATATTAGATCCTTGTTTTCCGTAGAAGCCGAATATTTGAGATACCTGCTGATAAGTCATGCCGACCTTTACTTTGATGTAGTTTGCGTATGTGGCATATACTTCTTCTGGCTCCGCGCCTGCTTTGGACATCTGGAGCATGGTTTTGTATGGAATATCTTTGTATCCGCTTTTTATCGTGTTCTTAGAAGTATATTTTCCCTTATCTCCAAAATGATCAAGCTTCGGGCTATGCTTCATTGTGCATGTCTTTTTTGATTTCCCTACCGCAAAATTGAAAATGAATTTATCGAAATAGGCGTCATCGTACTCCACTTCATTTAAGACACAGTCAATTTCTTTCGGAATTTTAAAGTAGATGGTTCGAGTCTGTTTCTTTGGAATCTTGTACGATGCAATACGCTTTCCATTTTTGCTAATAAGGTGAAGTGCCGCTGAGCAATAGGGCGATCCGGAGTACCAACAGCCCGCCCACTCTCCGATAGTGACCGTCTTATTTGTTCGGTTTGCAAATTTCAGCACAATTTTATTGTTGTAATAATCGCATTTTGTCATGGCGATGTCTTTTGCTTTTACGTTCTTCTGGGCCGCGGCTGCCGACCCAGGAAGACACAAAACAACAAGCATCAGCCATAAAGCACTGATCAAACTTCTCAGTGCAGGCTTTTTCGTCAATGCTTATGCACCTCCTTTTCTATCTGATCCGCGCCTTCCTTTCCGAAATCTTCGCGGACTGTGTGTCTGACGGCGTGTCTGTATGCTATTCTCTGTCCAGCATCTGACAGTCGTGAGTTAACGTATACCGTGTAATCATTCTCGTATCCCGGGGAAACCATTTCGTGAACATCTGTCGGAAGGTCTACTGCATAAACAAAAACATCACTATTACTCATCTCTTTCTCCTTTCAACCTTCGGAGCAGATCCGCAGCCATCTGCAGGTCCTCCGGGCGGCTGTCTCTGGCCGCGTCGAACAATACCCGATAGTGCGAATCCGTTAACAGTTTCTCTGCGAGAGCTGCTGTCTCGGTGTTTATATAATAGCCTTCGTGCTGTTCGGAATTCTCGACATCTGAGCCGGTGAAGTAAGTAATAGATACTCCGAAATAGTCGGCAATTTTCTGGAGCTTGTCGATTTTAGGCGTGTATTTTCCTTTTTTCCAATTCGTAAGAGTAGCTGTTGCAATTCCAGTTCCGCGCGATACATCTGCGGGCGTTACATTTCTTTCCATGCATAACATCGCAAACTTCTCGTAATACACAGCAAAGTTCCTCCGAAAACAAAAACTAAGAAATATTAATTTCCTGTTGACATAAAAACTAAGCTATGTTAATCTACCTTCAGAACTAAGAAATCTTAATTCTAAACAATGACACAGCTGAGTTTTCATAACTGGTAGGGGTACCTTTGATTATATAAGAAAACTTAGCTATTGTCAATTAATAATTCTTAGGAAGGAGGGTGCAATTTGTACTGCAAATTCGAGCAACTGCTTAAGGATCGTGGATTGACTGCTTATAAGGTAGCCGCCGATACAGGCATTGCTACAGCAACGCTTACGGAATGGAAGAAAGGCACGTACAAGCCGAAAGTCGACAAACTTATGGTACTTGCCAAGTATTTCGGCGTGCCGATCGAGTTCTTTCTGGAAGATCCGGAACAGTAAAGGAGGGGGAGCGTCATGGCAAATCACGTCAACATGGACAGGCTGGCCTATACCCTGTCGAGGATCTTCTCCGATCGTTACGGAATGGATGTCAGGGTAACCGTTCACCAGAAGGACGATCCTAACATTCCGAAGGAAAGACTGAGAGTAATCGACAAGGTGAGCGCATAGCCGCAGTGAAAGGGGTTAATGGGGATGACATTTGAACTGCAAATTGACCGGCAGGGCCGTGTGCTGTTGCCGAAAGTTCTGCGGAACGGCGCAGAGATCAGGCCCGGAACAACAGTGATTGTCGAGCCGGTCGGAACAGCGAACGGGCAGGGGCTTCTGATTACCAGAAAGGAGAAGAAATGAAACGTACGATTTCAATGTTGGCGGCGGCGGCCGTCATTTTATACCTGCCGGAGTCGAACCGGCTGGACCTGCTGACAGTTGCCGCAGTAGCTTACGGCTGTGCGTTCTTCCTGATCCGGCAGATCACAGCAGAGGTCAATAAGGTTTCAGGGCGCCGGCAATATCTGCGGAGCCTGCGCTGGGTACGGAGAAATCCGCCTGCGCTTGTGGATATGCATGGACGGACGGAATATCCGGTTGTTTATGAGGAACCTGGATACATTCTGTTCGAACAGATCCGGAAAGGCGCGTGATGAGAAGGACACGGAAGCCGTCCTATGCGGAGCGGCGGATCATGGAAGAGGCAGGTTATGACAGCGAATGTTATGCAGTCCTTGGCGACCACAACGGCCTGCTGATTATCGTAAGCAGATCCGATGACCGCAATATCATCAGGATCGACACGAACACGAAAAAAGCCCTGAACGTAGTCAAGTGATGGGGAGCGTTCAGGGCCGAAATATGGACATGTGCATTATAGCACAGGGAGGAGAAGCATGGCAACACTGTATGAACTGAAAAACGAGTACCTGGAACTGCTGGCAATGGCGGAAAACGAAGAACTCGACCCGCAGACCATCCGGGATACGCTGGAAGGCATTGAAGGCGAAATCGGAGACAAAGCCGAAGCATATGCCATCATGATCAACGAATTGCTGGCAAAGGCAGACAGGATTGACAAAGAGGTGGCGAGGCTTGACGGATGGGTGGACAGCCTCAGGAACAACGCCGCAAGCATGAAGAATATTCTGATGGATACGCTGGATGTTCTGGGCGTGAAAAAGATTGAAACAGAGCATTTCCGCATCGGCATTGCAGGAAACGGCGGAAAGAAACCGCTTCGCATTACCGGAGACGTGCCGGAAAGCTACACCGTTATGAAGCCGGAGATTGACGTAGCCCGTATCCGGGACGAACTGGAAAAGGGCGAAGAACTGCCTTTCGCTCATCTGGAAGAACGCGGGCGGCATTTGAATATCAGGTAAGGAGGCGCTATGGACTGGGAAATCTGGAAACCAATTCCGGGTTACGAAGGGCTTTACGAAGTAAGCAATTTCGGAAGAGTAAGAAGCTTGTTCAGATACAAAAAGATACTGAAGCCTTCACCAAACTGGAACGGGTACATAACCGTTGAGCTTTGGAAAGAAAAGAAGCGAAAGAGAATTGCTATACACAGGTTGGTTGCTACATGCTTTTGCAACAATCCGTATAACAAGCCTTTTGTCAACCATAAGGACGAAACACGCACAAACAATCGTGCGGATAATTTGGAATGGGTGACACATGTCGAAAACTGTAATTACGGAACGGCAATTGCGAGAAGGGTAGCTCATACGGATTATACAAATCGGCATATGCATCCAAATCAGATCAAGGCAGTGTCAAAGCCTATTGAACAATATACACAAGATGGCGAATTCATCCGCAGATGGAACAGCGCAACGGAGTGTTGCAGAGAGAATGGATGGACGGTAAGTAACGTAAGAAGAACCGCAAGAGGCGAGCACAAGACAGCTTACGGCTATGTTTTTCGGGAGGTGATTTGATGGGGTAGTAATCGGAATCATGGGTGAGTCCGGCTCCGGCAAGACCACCGCAATGCGGAACCTGCCGCCGGACGAGACATTCTATCTGGACTGTGACAAGAAGGGCCTGAACTGGAAGGGATGGCGTCAGCAGTACAACATCGACAAAAAGAATTACTGGTCTTCCGACAGCTTTTCCGTCGTATCCGGCATCCTGCGGAAGATTAACGAACAGGAACAATTCAGCCACGTTAAGTATGTGGTCATCGACACCCTCAACGGCCTGATGGTCGCTGAAGAGATGAGGATCCTTGCCATGCAGTCCGGAGACAAGCGCTCGGCATGGTCGGATCTGGCACAGAACGGATGGAGCATTATTAACCAGGCACTGGAAATGAGGGACGATCTGACCGTTATCATCCTGTGCCATTCGGAAACGATATCCGACGATAACGGCATCATCCGGACCCGGATCAAGACGAACGGGCGGAAACTGGAAAAGCTGGTTCTCGAAAGCAAGATGACAACAGTGATCTGGGCGGTCCGGCAGGACGGAAAGTATAAATTTATCCTGAGTGCTGACGGAAGTACCTGCAAGGTTCCGCTCGGGGCCTTCGACAAGGACGAATGCGACAACGACATTATGATCGTGCTGAAAGCATTGGAGGAGTACTGATGGAAAAAGGAAAGATTAAAGTCATCATCAAACGTCCGGATGAGAAAGTCGGGCATGAAACAATCATCAATAACACGTTGGAGCGCTTTCAGATGATTGTGAAGGGATACATCGAAGTTGTTCCACTCACACTTAATTCCGTCATCATCTGCAATGAAGAAGGAAAGATCCACGGACTCGCACCGAATTTCATGTTCGGCGATATCGACATGATTTGCGGAACGGTCATTGTCTGCGGTGTAGACGGCGAAGAGTTCTGTGACGTGCCGTTTGATATCAAGTGGTGGAAAGAGTGGCTTGAGTTTGATTAATTCAACTCCCCCACATGGCGGAACGGTACCGCCTTAAAAAATGGCAATGGGGATATAATTGCGGGCCACCGAAATACCCCGAACCCGAAGCGGTCATCATTATCAGGAGCAGCTGGACAGGATGGCCGGAGGCTGTTCCGTTATAGCAAATCTATAGCAAATCAATACACGGAGGATATAAATATGCCATTACCAACCTACGACAAATCCAAAAGACGCAAATCATTCGAAGCACTTCCGAAGGGAGCATATGTCTGCCGCATCATCGGAGCGAAAGAAACACAGTGGAAGAGCGGCAACGGTCGGAGCCTTGAAATCGGCTTCGATATTGCCGAGGGTGAATATGCCGGCTTCTTCGATAAGCAGTATCAGGCAATGGATCCAGAAAATAAGAAATGGCCGAATGACGGAATATTCCGGCTGACCGTTCCGACCGACGGCTGCGCAAGCTATATCTGGGATAATTACAATTCGTTTTTCGCCGATCTGGAAGAGAGCAACAATGGATATGTGTTTGATGGCGATCCGAAGAACCTGAAGGGCAAGCTGATCGGTGGCAAGTTCCACATTGAGCAGACGGAATACAACGGAAATATTTACGATCACACACGCTTCCGCTGGTCATGCGTGGCCGATGACGTCCGCAACGGCAAGCCCGGAAGGATGCCGAATGACAAGCTGATCACGGCAACCAGCAGAGCAGCTGCGCCCGGCATAACCAGCGCAACAGACTTTATGACAATTCCGGAAGGATCGGAACCGGAAATTCCGTTCTAAGTCATGCTGACGGCGTTTGAAATCCGGGATGCACTCGAAACATTCCGGATCATTACGGACAGCAGGGAGCACCGGACGCCGCAGGCCAGAGAGCGGCAGGATGCTTTCGGAGTACCGTCAGAACGAAAAACGCTTTCTTACGGCGACTACTGTGCAGACATTTCCGTCAATGAGCAGAAGAGCCTATTTGACGGATCAGAGGGAGCAATAACGCCGGCCTGCGTGATCGAGCGCAAGATGTCCATGGATGAACTGGCCACGTGCTTCACCAGAGAACGCAGCCGTTTCAGGCGGGAGTTCGAGAGGGCTTCCGCCAACAATGCGAAGGTGTACCTGCTGATCGAAAACGGAAGCTGGGAGGGAATTATGAGGCATCGATACAGGAGCAGATTTCACCCGGAGGCTTTCAAGGCATCGCTCACAGCATGGATGATCCGTTATGATTTCACGCCGGTGTTCTGCCGGGCCGAAACATCCGGAGCGATGATAAAGGAGATACTGTATCGGGATATGAAAGAGAGGCTGGAGCGTGGGGAATACGGATAAAAAAGAGCAGGGCTTTACCAGGGTTCCTAATGAGTTATATGATGCCGTTCTCTCCCAGCGCCTGACTGCCACACAGGAGCGGGCATTGCTGTACATCATACGAAAGACCTGCGGCTTTCAAAAGAGAGAAGACAAGATTTCAATCAGCAAGATGGCAAGAGAAACAGGATTCAGCCGGAGGGCAATGATCAATGCAGTTCACGATCTGACGAAAATGGGCATCATAAAATGCGGCACGGTTACATCCGGAACTCCGACATATATGACGATCAATCATCCTTCATATTGGGACAGAGACCCTTTCCGAACAGTGTAAACCTGTGAACTACAATTCACAGGTAGGGTGTGAACGCTACTTCACAGGTAACCTGTGAACTACAATTCACAGGTAGGGTGTGAACGCTACTTCACAGGTAACCTGTGAACGCTGGTTCACATACAAAAGAAATATAAAAGAAACATATTAAAGAAAATAAAAGAAAGGGATTTTTGACCTGTTTTTGACTCGGCGAAGGAGAGGGAAATGAGTATCTATAATTTCGACCCGGATGACGCTTATCGGTTTGCCAGAGAGCAGTCGGTTACAACACGGGTAAGGGGTAAGCAGTTACAGTTTCAGGTTTGTCCGTATTGCCAGTCGAGAAATGATAGATGGACATTCGCGATCAGCCTGGTCGATGGAGCGTTTAACTGCAAGCGGGCAACCTGCGGAGCCAAGGGCAACATGATCACCATTGCACGGGACTTCGGATTTTCAATCGGGCGCGATGCAGACGAATACTATCAGCCACAGCGCGGATACAGAAGCCTGCGGAAATATTCGCTTCCGGAAAGCAAAGACGGAGCGGTCCGGTATATGGAGTCCAGAGGGATCAGCCGGGCCATTACGGAAAAGTACAATATCACGACCTATCAGGACAACGACAGCATTATTACTTTCCCGTTTGCCGATGAAGACGGAACCATGCAGTTCATCAAATACCGCAACACGAACCCGAAAGAAGGCCAGAGCAAAGAATGGTGCCTGAAAGACTGCAGGCCGATCCTGTTCGGAATGAACCATTGCGATCCGGGCAACAGCGGAATGCTGGTTATGACGGAAGGGCAGATTGACAGCCTGAGCGTAGCGGAAGCATTTGGCGGGGATATCAATGCCGTGTCGGTGCCGACCGGAGCAAAGGGGTTCACGTGGGTGCCGTACTGCTGGGACTTTCTCGGAAAGTATAAAACGCTGGTTGTGTTCGGAGATTATGAGCGCGGAAAAATTACCCTGGTCGATGAGATGCGGACAAGATTTCACGGAACCGTGAAGCACGTGCGCCCGGAGGATTACAAGGACTGCAAAGACGCAAACGAACTGCTTCAGAAGCACGGAGCGCAGGCCGTAATCGATGCCGTCAACAACGCGGTGCCGGTAAAGAACCCGAAGATACTTTCGCTGTCAGATGTACGGAAAGAAGACGTTTCAAAGCTGAAAAGGATCGAAACCGGGTTCGGGCATTTCGACCAGCTGATCGGCGGCCTGTATTTTGGTCAGCTTGTCATTCTGACCGGAGAAAGGGGACTCGGCAAGTCAACGCTCGGCTCCCAGATCGTAACCATGGCAATCAATCAGGGCTGTACTGCCTTCTGCTATTCCGGCGAGCTGGTCGACTGGATGTTCCGGGACTGGATCGACAGACAGGCGGCAGGGCCGAGAGCAATCAACGTGGCAAAAGCAGAAAACGGATATATCACTTATCAGCTTGATCGGGAGTGTGCCGACAGGGTGGCGGAGTGGTACCGGGAGAAATGCTTCTGGTATGACAACAGTCTCACGGAAGGAACGGGAAACGTATCGGAAGAAGAGACGCTGGTTGAGACGCTTGAGACGGCGATTAAACAATATGGCTGCCAGATGCTTCTGATCGACAATCTGATGACGGCAGTGGAAGACGATGCGAAATCGGATATTTACCGACAGCAGACGGAATTTGTTAAGAAGCTGGCCTTCATGGCAAAGCGGTTCAATGTCGTGATTTTACTGGTAGTTCATCCGAGAAAGACAATAACAAACGAGTTCCGGAATGACGATGTGTCCGGAAGCGCGAACATCACAAACCTGGCCGATGTGGTCATCAGATACGCACTGCCAAGACAGGACGGTCCGGAGCAGCCGGATTACGACAGGATCCTGCAGGTCACAAAGAACCGCCTGAGTGGGCGGCTGATACTGAACGGAATACCGCTGTATTTTGACGAAGCCAGCAAGCGTATTTCGGAACGGAACAGTTTCGGATGGAGGCTAAGATGGGAGTTGCCGGTTGTCAGTAAAGACAGCTTTGATCCGGCAGATGCTTTTGATGAAGAAATACCATTCTAACGGAGAGTGAGAAATGGAATTAAGAACAGCACATGAATGTATATGCGATCTCTGGAAATATGTTAAAGCCTACAATCGCACCGCATACAGCCAGGAACCGGACAGCTTCTGGGACAGCCTGGTGCATGACGGCGGGGAGCTGATCGAGCAGTATCACAATGATCCACTCTGCCGGAAGCTGGTGCTGGCAGTGATCGAGTACATCCGAGACGAACACAGAAAGGAGACAGGGGCGGCATGATGCGAATCATCAGTCAGAACGGGGAGCATGATTTGCCATATGACCGGACTTATGTACGGAGAACGGAGAAAAATATATTCGCCTATCACGGCGCGGATCTGCGCCTGATGGCAATGTATGACACGGAAGAAGAAGCAGAAAACGCACTGCGGCAGATGTGGATCCAGTACAAGCGGCTTGACGGCAAGGCCGGAACGTTCAGGTTCCCGCCGATGGGGCAGGGGGTACGGAAATGAGCGAGGCGCAGATTATCGTTGTGATGATTGTATGGCTGGCTGTTGCCGTGCTCATACTGGAATGGATCAAGGGGAGCGATTAAAAGGAGGAACGGAACATGCAATTCAGTAAAGAGGATATCTGGAAGATGGCGACGCGGATTGACAAGATTGTCGAAGGCTCCGGTATGAGTCGCGGGGAATTTGCCGATATGCTGGGCGTGAAGTCCTGCACTCTCTCGACATGGACCGGCGCCCATCAGATACCGTCACTGCCGAACCTGCTTGCCATAGCACGGTTTGCCGGCCTGACGCTTGACGAGATGTTCGAAGGGATTTTGGAGGTAAGGAGAAAATGACATTACACATGGACGAAAGCGAAATCCTGTTGGATTACAAGGATGCTAAGAATAAGTTCCAGCAGGTCGGTATTCTCGCCGAGCTGAACTGTTGCACAAAGAAAGAAATGGCTCAGTGGCTGAAAGACCACGGCGAAGATGTCGATAAGCGCTTCTTCGCGGCAGGCCGGTCAAAATGGGTAAGAGATGCGGAACCGACGGAAACCGGCACGAATATACCGGAACCGACAGAGATACCGCCCGCACCAGAGCCGAAGCAGTCCGCGAAGGATGACGCAGGGAAACCGCGGCTCACATTAGTGCCGATGCAGATTGTGTTTGATATTGCGGAGATTCGGGAATATGGAAATCGGAAATACGGATCGCCGGACAACTGGAAACAGGTCGAGCCGGAACGATACCGCGAAGCTGCTTTCCGTCACTTCCTGAGGTACATCAACGACCCGCACGGAACAGACGAAGAAAGCGGCCTGCCGCACAGGTGGCATTTGGAGTGCAATCTGGCATTTCTGGCAGAGTTGGAAAAGAACGGAGGCGAAGCATGAAAAACACACTGGCAGACCTGAACAACATTCTATTCGAACAGCTGGAACGCCTGAATGATGATGAGCTGTCCGATGACGAACTTGAGAAACAGCTGAAGAAGACCGACCAGATTGTGAAGGTATCGGAAAAGATTATCGCTAACGGTGAACTGGCATTTCGCGCGATCCAGCACAAGGATAAGTATTACAGCAGTGACAGCAAAAAACTACCGCCCATGCTTGAGGGTGAGTGGTAATGGCAGTCTACAGATACCCGCAGGAAGTACATGATTTCGTGAAAGAGCACTGCACAAAAATGCGGGACAGGGATTTGGCGGAAGAGTGTAACCGGATGTTTGGCACGGAATTCACGGCAAAGAAAATGAAATGCTTCCGGGGAAATCACGGATACCACAACGGAATGAAGCAGTGGACAAGTGAAGAATACTGGAAGTATCAGACGTATTTCCCGAAAGGAATGTATGAATTCATCCGAGACAATTCCTGGGGTACTCCTTCCGCCGACCTTGCACAGATGGTCAACGAGAAATTCGGCACGCATTTCACACCGAAACGGATGAAGGACTTCCGGATCCAGCACGGCATCAAGGGCGGAGAAAAAGGCTGGTATCAGGTCGGACGGTCGCCGGGCAACAAAGGCAGGAAGCAGTCAGAATACTGTTCTCCGGAAGCTATCGAAGCATCGCGCCGGACGCAGTTTAAAAAGGGGCAAAAGCCGATTGATGAAAAGCCGGTCGGAACGATTGTCGTAACCTGCAAAGGCTATAAAAAAATCAAAGTGCAGATGGAAGGATCAATCTGGGAAAGATGGCGTCCTTTGCACCGATGGGTCTGGGAACAGCATTTCGGCGAGATCCCGAAAGGCAAAGAGATTTTGTTTAAGGACGGCGACCGCCTGAACTGCGACATCGGCAACCTGATGCTTGCGACTCATTCGGAGAAGAGGATCGTGAAAAACAGGGGCTATCATTCCGAAGATCCGGAACTTGCAGAAGCTGCGGTGTATATGGTCAGGCTGAGTCTGGAAGCAAAGAAGAGGAGAAAGAAGCATGACGCGCACAGCTGACGGCATCGACCACGGAGAGAGCCGCATCGAGGATTGTCTGGAAGCAGTCATTGAACGTTTCGAGGACGGATATGTTCTATGTTCGATCCTCTGGAGCGGCGGCAAGTGCGAAGAGTGCATGGAGATTTTTGAAGAGAGACAGGAGAGGTATGGAGAATGACCACACAAACCGAACCAATCAAACCCACCTACAAAGACTGCGCCGACGTCCTGCTGATGCTGTGGACGGAGCGCATTGTCACGGACGGGCAGTACAAGAGGATTATGGACAGGCTGAATGAATGGAAGCGAAGAAGGGAGAGGGAATGAGCGATCTGATAGACAGGCAAACGGCAATTGATGCCTTTAGAGATACCGTAGATTTGATGCCGGAATGTTATGCGCGGGATATTATTGCAGAGTTGCCATCCGCACAACTCAACAACTCAAATCAGGAAGTGAAGAACTCAAACGACGTTATCAGCAGACAGGTGGCGATTGATGCGATAAGCAATATGATGGATATAGATGGATTCCGAGATGGTTGGGCTGTCAGCAGAGCAAATGTCGATTCTATGCTCAGAAGTCTGCCCTCCGCACAGCCACAGCGCACTTGTGTTAATTGTGGCAGGACAGCAAATAACGGTGGATGGTATGCAGACGGGAGAACAAGATGCCCAATAGAAGAACATTATGCATTGCCGAAAGATGGGTACTGCCATTTGTGGGAGAAAAGGAACGTTACGGATGACGATTATCCAGAAAGGCGGGAAGCATGAGCGATCTGATAAGCCGTCAGGCGGCGATTGATTTCATAGCCGCAGGGCATTTTTGCAATCCAAACGAGCCAAGATGGAGTGATAACGAGGTTGTCAATTTTTTGAAAAGCCGCCCATCCGTACAGCCAGAACCGTGCGATGATGCAGTAAGCAGGCACAGGCTTTTGAATGATTTAAAAGAACTAATAGCCGCATGGGAGAAATACCCTGTTATGGCAGAGGAGATAAAAGGCGTTGAGGCGGCAATCGGATATGTGCAAACAATTCCACCCGTACAGCCAGAACCATCTGATGCCGTGTACCGACTGTACAAACGAGCGTATGAAGCAGGACAGCGCAATGCACAGCTTGAGAAAGCGCAACTTTCGGGAGAAGATGCAACTTTTGACTGCATCAGCAGACAGGCGGCAATAGATGAGGCAGAGGAATGGATTGAAGCTGTGTATTGTGATTATGAAGAGCAAAGGGAACGAGATGCAATTAAGCATGTGATTAATGGAATTAAGGCACTGCCATCCGCACAGCCAGAACCTATATGGGGACTGCCCGTGAGTGCAGACCGACCATTAGCAGACGTGGAGATTGTACCACGCTTGCGAGATATTCAAAAGCAGATACCGGGCGGCAGTTATGCAATTGACAGGGCAATCGAGATCATTGAAGCGGTGGCGGAAAGGAGAACCGATGGTTTCTGATAACCAGATACAGGTATGGCAAGACGGTAGTGACGAAGAAGGGTATTTAATGAAAATCCAGTCAAGGTATATGGATGATCCGAGGTTTACGCTTGAGCAGGAAAGCGCCATACACGAAATAGTACGAAGTTTTTTACTGGTGAATAGACAGACAGAGCGCAGAAGACGCTATGCAGAGAAGAAAAAGGCAGAAAGGAGAACCGATGAGCAGACTGATTGATGCTGATGCTTTTGTGCGGTTTCTCAAAGACGTTGTCAAAAAACAGAAGTACGAAAACCTCAAGATAGATGAACTGCTGACTGTAGCCGATGTTATTGACGCAGTCATCTGTGATTTGGACGGAACAAGCCTTGACGGGTTCAAAAACGCACCAACCATCGAGCCAGAGCGCAAGACGGGGAAGTGGATAGATGATTGTGAGTGCAGTGTATGTCATTGGATAAACGAGGATGACGGAGGTGATACGTTATTGACGTATTATAACTACTGCCCGAACTGCGGAGCGAAGAACGGGGGTGAACAGGAATGCAAGAGACAATCGAGCACCGCAACCGAGTAGCCAGAAAAGAATACTCATGTGATTACTGCGGAGGAAAGATTAAAAAGGGCGAAACTTATGACTATTACAAAGGCAAGTGCGACGGATATCTTTATGACTTGCACTCGCATTTGGCTTGTCAGAGAGTAGCGGACGCAATCTGGGATTATTGTGATCCAGATGATGGAATGGATGAAGATCAGTTTCAAGACGGCTGTGCGGAGGTGTGCGGACGGTTCATCTGTCCTGATTGTCCTGAATGGAACAAAGAATATGACGAATGCGAGAATGATGAGTCATTCTGTATCGATCGGATGGATGAATTTTTCAGAACACACGAATTGTACAAAGCAGGGAGGCGTAACTATTACGAGATATGGAAGTGTCGGAAAAAGGGAGAAGGTGAACAAGGATGACATTATCACAGGAAGACTTTGGAACTCTTTGCATCTGTGCTATCCGCTACTGCCACGGACGGCAGACCTATATGCCGGATCTGGTGCGAGGCATCATCAGACCGCACCTGAAGGAACTGGAAGACAGGGACTTAAAGGTTATGCTGGATGACTGCGATTATCAGGCAGACATGAAGCTGTACGGAGATGAACGGATCGATAAGCCCAGATGGCTGAAGTGGGCAGAAGAGTTGAAAGCCGAAAAGGAAAGAAGGGCAGATGAACAGGAATGACAGAATTGAAACCGTGTCCGTTTTGCGGAGAAGGGGTCCAGTATAACATAAACATGGAGATGGAGCCTGACGGGGTTTACTGTAAGACTTGCAAGGCGCTTATCAGGTTCATCCGTGTAAAGCCGATCCAGAAGGGCGAGACCTTCGGAGACGTATACAAACGGATCGCAGAGCGATGGAACCGAAGGGCAGGTGAACAGGATGGATAAATTGAAACCGTGTCCGTTTTGCGGAACACCGTATCCTTATCTAACTTTCGAACACGGATATATTGATGATAGTGCAGTCGTTTTTTGTAACGCTTGCAAGATAAGCGTAAAACTGGAAGACAACGACCAAGAAGGCGTTAATGTTTTGACCAAACTCAAGGCAGTCGAAGCATGGAACAGAAGGGCAGGTGAACAGGAATGACAATTACACTTTGGATCATCGCAATTTGCGAGATCATCCGGGTGGCTCAGAATATGGTTCAGTTGCTTGCCATCAGGAAGGACACAGCGGCAAGGGATAACGCTTATGCGGAGTTTGTGAAGTCACTGAAGCAGACAGACAGGGAGTTTGTCAGGAAAATGTTGGAAGAGTTTGAGAAGCAGGAGGGTGAACAGGATGCCTGATTGCAACACTTGTGCATACGCACGCTGGGATTACGAAGAATACGCCGGCGGTTATAGGCACTGGTTCTTCGATGGGTGTGAGAAAGACTTAGAACCTGCGGAAGACTGTGAAGACTGTGAAGGATATGAGGAGATAGAAAATGGATGATACCATCAGCAAATCCAAACTGATAACGTACCTTGCCGACCTTGAGCTGACTTATTCGCCGGTAAGCATCGAGAACGGCAAGTGGATCGGCGGAGACGAGAAGCTGTTCCTGTTCGTAAAGGCTCTGCACGAAGAGATCGAAAGGTGGTAGCAATGGCAAAGTCAACAACCGATATGTTCGTGCATTACTACAAAAAGACCGGCGGCTATCGCATCAACGACCCGTACAGCGTAAACGAACACACAAAGTGGCATCTATCCCATGGCGCTTACGGATGCCCGCCGGTGACGCTGACGGTCGGCACGACAGAACCTAAAAAGAGTGACGGCTATGGCGATTTCGAATGGTAGGTGACGAACATGATTGATACCAAGATTATACTAAGCGATCCGGAGACAGACGGAAGCACGATCCTGCGGTGCACAATCACCCGATACCAAGACAGGATCCGCATCACCTACCCGGACAAGCGGGACGGCTTCGTGATCGACGTACCGATCCCGGCGGTCATGGCAGCGCTTGCGGACGAACTGCACGGATAGGAGGTGGATGCGATGATAGCTTTTCTTTCATTCCTGGCTGGGCTGGTGGTCGGGGTGGTTGGGTTATGCGTGGTACTGCTGATAATGGCGGACAGAGACGATTGAGAAACAGGCGGGGGAGAAATGACAGCAAAAAAATATTTATCCAAAATCTACATAGTGGACTATCACATTAACAACGTCCTGGTTCGCCAGAAGGATGACCTGCGGGCGACACTGTATAAGATCGGCCTCGCCTCCGGCAATGACGGCAACAGGGTGAAGTCCTCCTCTGACCCTGACAGGATCAGCTCGACTGTTGCAAAGCTTGACGAAGTAGAACGGCAGATCACTGCGGAGATTGACCGGCTGGTTGATTTGAAAGTGAAGATCTCGAACGAGATCAAAGCACTTGCTGGGATCGGTGACATCGGCGTCAAGTATGTTGCTGTCCTGATGCACTACTATGTATTCCTTGAGACATGGGCCGAAGTATCTGCAAGACTGAACTACAACGAACGTTACTGCCGCCAGCTCCGGGACGAAGCAGTCATTGAGTTCGAGCATATGTATGCGGATATGCTGCAGAGATTATAAAAGACCTCCGCCCACCTCCGTCTCATATGTGCTAATGTGATAGTGTGGCTTTTGGGCCAGCAGGGTAAAGCCTGCGGGCACCCTTGTCAGCTGCTGTTCTTTTTCATAACTTCTCCTTTGCTGAAGGGGGCGTGTCTTGGGGACGCGTCCTCTTTTGCGTACCATGGGTCATGATTTACATACGATGCAGATGCGGTAAGAGGATCCCGCGTGGAACGGTATGTACCTGCAGAATGCAGGACAAGAGACAATACGCAAAGCCGGAAGGCATCCGGAAGCTGTACCACACACAGCACTGGAAAGATACCAGGGCATATGTGATCAGCCAGTATGACGGCCTGGATCTGTTCGCACTGTACAGGCATGGGGAGTTCATACCAGCCGACACAGTTCACCACATCGAGCCGACCAGCGAGCAGCCAGGCAGGTTCTATGATACGGACAACATGATACCAGTATCCCGTGCCTCGCATGATGAGATACATGCACTGTACCGTCAGCCCGGGGCCGAAAAGATAAAAGACGAGCTGAGAGAGGCCCTACTGCGATATAAAAAACGGGATTTTTTCGGAGAAAACGCAGACCAAGGGGGCGGTCGATAAAGTTTTGAGCCTCGGCCCACGAC
>Ga0326513_10000382_pt1 | contig 37210 bp, 31 predicted proteins | sample 2_2465_0518_D_FD_203654 | JGI IMG/M metagenome (GOLD analysis project Ga0326513, IMG submission 203654) | Bovine rumen microbial communities from UC Davis, California, United States - 2_2465_0518 | ecosystem: Host-associated > Mammals > Digestive system > Stomach > Rumen | place: USA...
ACAAAAAGGTAATCAATACATACCGCGACCTGCCAAAGCTTTACAACCAGTGGTGCAGTGTTGTAAGATGGGAAAAAACGACCCGTCCGTTCCTGCGCACCTCTGAGTTTTTGTGGCAGGAAGGTCACACAATGCACGCAACCGCTGAGGAAGCAAAGGAAGAAACCCTCAAAATGCTTCATGTATACAGTGACTTCTACAAGGAAACCCTTGCAATCCCCGCAGTGATCGGTCAGAAAACCGAGAAGGAAAAATTTGCGGGCGCTGAGGCTACATATACCATTGAGCCGATGATGCACAACGGCGTAGCTCTGCAGGGCGGTACCTCGCACTATTTCGGCGACGGCTTCGCAAAGAGCTTCGGTATCACCTACGCCGGCAAGGACAATAAGCTCCACTATCCGCACCAGACCTCATGGGGCACCTCGACCCGTATGCTCGGCGCGCTTATTATGGTACACAGCGATGACGACGGACTTGTTCTTCCGCCCAAAATCGCGCCCATTCAGGTAGCCATCATTCCCATCGCCCAGCACAAGGAAGGCGTATTGGACAAAGCGTATGAGCTCAAAGAGGAGCTTGCAAAGAAGTTCCGCGTAAAGCTTGACGACAGCGACCACGCTCCCGGCTGGAAGTTTGCCGAATATGAGATGAAGGGCGTGCCCGTCCGCGTTGAAATAGGACCCAAGGATATAGAAAAGAACCAGTGCGTTGTAGTAAGACGCGACACCCGCGAAAAGGCGTTCGTAGCGCTGAGCGAGCTTTCAGACTTTATTGAAAAGCTCATGGTAACGATCCACAGCGATATGTACGACCGCGCCGCAAGGAACACCGCTGAAAAGACCTTCACTGCAACAAGCTATGAAGAATTCATCGAAACCGCAAAGAACAAGCCCGGCTTTATCAAGGCAATGTGGTGCGGCGACAGCGAGTGCGAGGATAAGCTCAAGGACGTAACAGGCGGAGTAAAAAGCCGCTGTATCCCCTTTGAGGAGGAACATCTTGCCGATACCTGCGTATGCTGCGGAAAACCCGCAAAGCACATGGTATTCTGGGGCAAGCAGTATTAATCAACAAATCGTTTTGATTCACATTACACGGAGGTGATAATATGCCCATCAAGGTTCAAAGCAATTTGCCCGCGATCAAGGTACTGGAAAGTGAGAACATCTTTGTCATGCCTGACGACGTCGCGTTAAAGCAGGACATCCGTCCTTTGAAAATTCTTATATTAAACCTGATGCCGACAAAAATCACAACCGAAACCCAGCTTCTGCGCCTGCTCGGAAACAGTCCGCTTCAGGTAGACATCGAGCTGTTACAAACAGCTTCCCACGTTTCAAAGAATACCTCGTCAAATCACCTCAACACCTTCTACAAGACGTTTGAGGACGTAAAGAACGACACCTTTGACGGACTTATAATCACAGGCGCGCCCGTTGAACAGCTTGAGTTCGAGGAGGTAGACTACTGGGATGAGCTTTGTCAGATAATGGAGTGGTCAAAGACAAACGTTTACTCAACCTTCCACATCTGCTGGGGCGCTCAGGCAGGACTATACTACCACTACGGAGTAAAAAAGCACTCGCTTCCCGAAAAGCTGAGCGGAATATATACCCACAACGTGCTCGACCCGCATCACGAGCTGATGCGCGGCTTTGACGATACATTTCAGATTCCCCATTCGCGCTACACAGGCGTAAAGCTTGACGATGTTCGCAAAGCTCCCTCGCTCGATGTGCTCGCCGTTAGCGAAAAGGCGGGAGTGTCAATAATCTGCTCAAAATCGGGCAGACAGGTGTTTGTAACAGGTCACGCGGAATACGACCGCGACACCCTCGCAAACGAATATATGCGCGACCTCAACCGCGGAATTAATCCGCAGGTACCGTACAACTACTTCCCGAACAACGACCCCACGCGCGTTCCGCCCATGGTATGGCGCAGCAACGCGACGCTGCTCTACACAAACTGGCTCAACTACTTCGTATATCAGGCAACGCCGTACGATTTGAATGAGCTTGAAAAGTACGTTCAGGATAAATAAACATGGGGCTGCCGCATTAAGCGATTATTACCTAAAAATGTCATTTCGACCAAGCGAAGCGCGTGGAGAAATCCCCTAATGCAATAACAATTTGCTTCCTATTTGGGGGATTCCTCGACTTCGCTCGGAATGACATGGTAATTTTTGGCTTAATGCGGCAGCCTCAGTCTTTTTTTAATTTCAACTAATATAAATATCTTTTTTATGAAAATTATGTGAATTTAGTTGACATTTTTCAACAGATATTCTAAAATAGAAAATAGCCGAATAATGTAAAAAGGAGGTGCGCAACATAAAAATATCAAGAAAAATCAAATACGCTGCCGCGTCTGTATCACTGACAGCGGCGTTCGCGGTCACCTCGTTTTCAACCCTGCCCGCGCTGGCTCAAAGCCCGGGGCTTGATATCACCGACACTCAAATAACCGTGCGCTCCTCCGAGATAAAGGACAAGGGCACCTACTCCGCGATCCAGGCGGCTCTTGACATCGCGCGCTACAGCGCAACAAATGACAACATCTACAGGGTTGTTGTAGAGCCCGGAGAATACGACCTCACGCGCGCCCTTCATATCTACAGCAATACCGAGCTTTATCTCAAAAACGTAAAGCTTGTGCGCAACAAGGAAAGCTCAGCCAATATGCTCCGCACCGGTGACTACGACACCGAAAACAGCGGCGCAACAGGCTACGACGAATACTGCAACATGACGGTTACGGGCGGAGTTTTTGACGGAAGCAGCACCGAAAACACAATGATAAAGGCGGCACATTCGTCAAAGCTAACCTTTAACGGCACAACCTTCAAGAACGTCAAAAACGGTCATATCATGGAGATTGCGGGCGTAAACGGCTTCAATGTAAAAAACTGCACGTTCAAGGATCAAAAGCTCGACCCCAACGACGTAGGCTATGAGGCTATCCAGCTCGATATTCTGAAATCAGGACATATCGTTGACTGCCGTTCCGAGGATCTCGCTATGAAAAACGTCGTAATCGAGGGCTGTACCTTTGAGAACGTACCGCGCGGAATCGGCACCCACACCATGATTCTGAACAATCCGTTTGACGGAATCAAAATCAAAAACAACAAGTTCAAGAATATTACAAGCGCCGCAATCCAGACAATGAACTGGAAGAACTGCGAAATCAGCGGAAATACAATTGAAAACACTCCGCGCGGAATCTCGGTTTATTCAATTCTCGGCAACGGAATGGGCGCGTATAAATCGAGCGCCGTAGCCAAGGAGGGCGGAACCGAAAGCCACTGCTCCGACAAATACAGCGGCGCGTTCGACAGCAACATCGTAATCAGCAACAATACGATCACGGGCTGCGGCAAGATAAAGGATAAATACGCCGGATACGAGCCCGCGGGAATCACCGTAACAGGCAAGGTTCTCGGCAAGGTTTACAGCACCTACGAGGACGGAAGCGGAGCTCTCCCAAAGGGCGACTACAGCGCAAAGGGCGTCACCGTCAAGAACAATACGATCGATGTAAGCGGCTACGGAATCAGAATGATAGACGCCAAGTCATGCAGCGTTCTTAACAATACGCTGAGGTGCTCGGACAACAGGAAGTACAGAAACGACTTCCACGGAATCCAAATCTACGAATCGCAGATTGACAATATCAAGGGCAACTCCGTGAGCGACGCGGCGTGCAACGGCATAAGCGTCTACAAAAGCTCTGTTCCGGTTATCGAGAGCAACGAAATCGACAACGCAAAAAATATCGGAATCTGCTGCGACAACTCAAGTGTAAGACACATCAATTACAATACGATCATGAAAACCGCGTCCGACGGTATTCTTTTCAAAAAGAGCAAGGGCAACAAGAAAATCTCCGAAAACTACATCACCAACACAGGCGGACGTGGCGTTTTCGTAAAGGAAAAGTCCTCTGCGGGTAAAATTGAGAAGAACACGATTTTCAGCACCAAGGACGCGGGAATAGAGCGAATGAACAACAGCAAGGGCAAAATAGGCGACAACTATTTCAAGGCAGCTCAGCTCAAAAGCATATCGCTCAACACCGACTCGCTCACAATGGGCATAGGCGAAAAATATCCCCTGTCACTCACGCTTTCACCCTCCAACGCAAAGTCAAAGTTTATCTGGAAAAGCTCGGACAGCAGCGTAGCTTCGGTTGACGGCAGCGGCAAGGTTACGGCAAAGAAAATCGGAAAGGCAAAAATCACCGTCAAGGCGGCTAACGATATTTCCGAAACCTGCAATGTAGAGGTGCGCAAAGCGCCTGAGAATATCTCGCTCAACGCGGATATGCTGACAATCGGACAGGGCGAAAAGTTTGACCTTGACAGCTCGCTTTCACCCAAAAATTCAAGCTCACACCGCGTGCTCTATACCTCTAACAATGAAAAGGCGGTAGGTATTAGCGATACGGGCGGAATAATCACAGGTAAATCGGTTGGCACCGCAACAATCGTCGCAAGTACCTACAACAAGAAAATCGCCAACTGCAACGTAATCGTCAAGGCGGCTCCGTACGCTGTATGGTTTGTTGAGGACTGGCTCGGTCTCGGAATAGGCGAGGGCTATAAATTCGAAGCAAAAATGCCCGAAAACACCGCCAGCAACTATCTTGTGTATAAGTCGTCCAACCCAAAAGCGGTTGAAATCGATTCAAAAACAGGTTGCGCTTCGGCGGTAGGACAGGGAACAGCCGAAATCACCGCGACAGCCTTCAACGGAATGCAGGCGCACTGCACGGTATCGGTAATGTCAGCCCCCGAAAGCATAAGCTTTACAACTAACGAGGTAAATCTTGACAAGGGCGAAAAAACTCAGCTTGAATGTACATTCCCAATAAGCTCGATCGCCTGCAACATAACCTATATGTCCTCAGACCCGAGCGTGTGCCGCGTCGATAAAAACGGCATTGTAACCGCAAAGTCAAAGGGCAAGGCAACGGTTTCCGCAAGAACTTTCAACGGAAGAATAGCGTTCTGCAAAATAAATGTAGAATAAAGTAATTAAGGCTGACAAATAAAACGTCAGCCTTAATTTTATACACTCTTTTTTATGAGAAACTACGTAGGGGTGAACCTGTGTGTTCGCCCTTGAACCGACGTTTTAATTACGTCCGATTGTACCTAATTAATCAAAGCGTTTCTCAACGCCTTATGGCGCACACATGGGTGCGCCACTAAGTATATTTTATAATCCTTTTATACTTCAACAAACTCTAAATTGTCCGGAAAATTATCTATTGTCGAGCACGCCGCGAGCGTGTAATCATCAAATCGGTAAAGCTTAAAATAATAACGCGTTTTGTCCTCGTCATAATAATCGCCGCTCACATCAACGCTCTTTGCGTTTCGGTGAAAGCCCTTGCCCATGCATTTAAGCAGGGCTTCTTTTTTTGTCCACAAATCAAAAAACAGCCGGGTATTGCCGCCCGATTTTTCAAGCAGCTCCATCTCGTTTTCACAGAACACGATTTTTCCCATTTTAAGCGCGGTAATGTCCCTTGCGCGCTCAATATCAACTCCGATTTCATTGTCAGCTACCGCCAAAACCGCGTAGTCTCCGCTGTGTGAAAGATTAAAGCAAACTCCGCTTTCGGCTCTCGGCTTGCCGAATTCATCGGTGTGTATTCTTGTGTCGGGTAAAAATCTGCTCAGCAATAAGCCCGCGGAAATACTCCGTTTTCTGTCGTCAGCCATTTTGTATCTCACTGCTTTTTCAGCCCTCTCACGGCTCAGCTCAGACAGCCTGCTTTCGTCAACACGGTTTATGTCCGCAAGGTAAATTTTTGTTTTGCAGCTAAAATTCATATTTTTCTCACCCTGTAATATATTTATTGATGAGAAAGCTTTTCGGCGCAGGCTTTGCATATGTGCTTGCCCTGAAACTCAATCAGATCCTCAAGCGAATTGCAGAACACGCATTTTGCCTCGGCTTTTCTGATTGTGATGCACTCGTCGTCGGCGTTGATTTGCAGGACGTCGCCCGCGTTAAGGTTAAGATGTTTGCGAATATCCTTTGAAATAACAATTCTTCCCGCGCTGTCGATTTCTTTAAAATTAGTAAAAATCATAACTCTTATTCCTTTCGGGACTTTTAATTATTTTACCATTTAACGGATAGTTTGTCAATAAATGTCAAAAACTTGACAATCTTTATTCTTTTTGCGGAAACGGGGAGATATATGTTAAATTACATCTGGAGCGCAATCGTTGTCGCAAGCATAATCTGCTCGGTTGTCTGCGGAAACACTCAGGAGCTTTCAACGGCGGTAATTGACAGCGGAGCGGCGGCAATTGAGCTGCTCATCACAATGGCGGGCGTAATGTGTCTGTGGTCGGGAATAATGAAAATCGCTGAAAAAAGCGGATTTACCGCGCTTATTGCAAAGGTCTTTTTACCGCTTCTGCGGCTGCTGTTCCCGAACCTCGACCCTCAGGGCGAGACCTTCGGAAGCATTACTATGAATATCAGCGCAAATCTTTTGGGCTTGGGCAACACGGCAACTCCTTTCGGGCTAAAAGCTATGCAGGGGTTGAACAAATTAAACGGCGGCAGCAAAACCGCCAGCGATGAAATGGTGATATTTGTGGTAATGAATACCGCTTCGCTGCAGCTTCTACCCACAATGCTCGGCACTCTCAGGCAGAGCTACGGCAGCAAGGCTCCGTTTGAAATAATGACCTGCGTCTGGATAAGCTCGGCTTGCGCGCTTGCGGTCGCGCTCACCCTGGCAATAGGACTTAATAAATTCAAAGTTGGGAGGAAATAACTTGGAGTTCGCAATGCCGCTTTTTGCCGCGGCAATAGTCTGCTTCGGCTTAATAAAGCGCGTGCCAGTGTTTGACTGCTTCATCCAGGGGGCGCGCGAGGGCGCCGGGGTGCTCTTTCAGATAGCGCCAACCATAATCGGACTTGTTTTCGCTGTCAGCCTGCTGCGGTCAAGCGGAGCGGTGGTCGCAATCTGTAAATTCGTTCAGCCTGCCGCCGATTTTTTGGGATTTCCAAAGGAGGTTGTGCCAATGGCAATGCTTCGCCCTGTGTCGGGCAGCGGTTCAAGCGCGCTGCTGATTTCGGTCTATGAGCAGTGCGGGCCGGACAGCTTCGCCGGCAGAGTAGCCTCGGTAATCGCGGGTTCAAGCGAAACCACCTTTTACGCCGTAGCCATGTATTACGGCAGCATAGGCATAAGAAATGTGCGTCACACACTCGTCGCTGCAATAGCGGCGGATTTAACTGCATTTGCCGTAAGCGTGATCGTTGTCAAGAGTTTTTTGTAATGATTTTGTAACAAATCATGGTGATATTTTTGTGAATGAGAAAAATGAAATTTTAATTATTCTAAAAACTCATTGACTTTAAAAATATACAATTTGTAATCATCATTATTCTTATTTAGAATGTTAAAAACTATGTGGAAAATATTAAAAACCGTGGTACAAACGGATAACTGAGGAAAATATTACCTTGCTTTTGATTTAACACAGCTGTGTGTTTAACACTTTTAACATAGTTTTCAACATTTATTTGAAATTAAAGAACTATACAAAACGTATAAATTCCGCTCAGGAAAATAAATTCGGGCTTATAATTCCAAAGAAAAATAATTCAATTCTGTAATTTTTCGGAGGTGTATGAAAACTGCACAAAAAATTTATTTTTATGGAAATAGCGGGCTGTTTGTTCAACGCGGTCGGCTGCATATTTATGAGGAATCTTTACACGCTCTCAAACTACGGACTGTCGGGCGTACTGTTCGGCAGCGTAAATTCAAGTCCGTGGGAATACGCCAAAACGCTGTTTTTGCCTTACCTTGCGTGGTCAATGATTGAACTGCTCTGCCTCGGAAAAGGGCTCCACAGGCTCGCGGTAGTTAAAGCCTCGTCAATGTGCCTGCTGCTGGGGCTGTATTTGTCGCTGTCAACTGTACTTAACGGCAAAAACTCCGAGCTGTTAATTGCTTCGGTTTCCGTTTTGACGGCTCAAATTTTCTCATATATCCTCTCAAAAAGCCATCTGAATCTTGAAAGTTTGTTTCCTGCCGCGCTGTGCACACTGTTTTTGCTTCTGGCGTTTTATTTCAGCTTTACGCCTTTTCCGCCAAAAAATCAGCTCTTTGCCGACAAAATATCAGGTCAGTACGGAATACCGCCCATAGGCTATGATTTCGGAGCAGACGCATTATTTACTATTATCAAATAAATCACTTTAACATCTGTTGTAAAGCTTATTAATTGAAAATAGTATAAATACATTTTATCGGCTATAATTTCCTCAAAAGACTATCTTATTTTGAAAAAATATGTTATACTAAAGTGGAATATAATAAATTTGCGAGGATTTGGCATGAAAGAAAAGAACACTGAAAGAAAATCGGACGTTATTTCGGGCAGAAATCCCGTAAGCGAAGCCCTGCGCGGCAGCAGACCAATTGACAAAATACTTGTCGCGAGGGGCGAGAAAAGCGGAGCGGTAGTAGGAATTCTTGCCAAGGCGAGGGATAAGCAGATACCAGTCAAGGAGGTAGACCGCGCAAAGCTTGACTACATCAGCGCGGGCGCGCCTCATCAGGGAATAATCGCGTTCGCCGCCGTCAAGGACTACTGCACGGTCGAGGAAATACTCGACTACGCCCAAAGCCGGGATGAAGCTCCGTTTCTTGTGATTTTGGACGAGCTTGAAGATCCGCACAATCTCGGCGCGGTAATCAGAACAGCCGAATGCGCGGGAGTTCACGGCGTAATCATCCCAAAGCGGCGCAGCGCGGGACTAAGCTACACCGTCGGCAAGGCTTCGGCAGGTGCGGTTGAGTACATGCGCGTTGCAAGGGTAACAAATATCGCCGCCCTGATAGACGACTTAAAGTCAAAGGGCGTATGGGTATACGGAGCCGACATGAACGGCACCGATTACAGAAAATGCGATTTTTCGGGAGCCTGCGCCATAGTGGTAGGAAACGAGGGCAAAGGGCTTTCGCGACTTGTGCGTGAAAAATGCGACGTAATAGTTTCGCTTCCGATGAAGGGAAACATTAATTCATTAAATGCCTCGGTTGCGGCGGGAATACTGATGTACCGCGCAATGGACGGCAGAACAGAAAGGAAGTGACAGCTTTGTCGGATCAGGACAAAAGAGAAAATCTGTTAAAAGAGCTTGAAATCCAGAGCATCCTCGAGGAGAGTCACGAATTAGCGGAATCCGAGCAGATGAAAAAGACTGCACAGAAATACCGCGCAAAGCCGAAGGTACAGGATATCTTCAGCAACGCCGACAAAAAGCCGCGTCTTACAAATGCCGACCCCCTCACCGTGGTGGACAGCGACGGCAAAAAGGATAAGAAGGGTTCAAAGAACAAGGCAGAAAACAGCATAGTCGGCGACAAAACCGCAACCACGATCCAAACCGAGCTGATGATGGACGGAAGTCAGGAGAGCGTAAAAACTCCCGAGCAGCTTGACGAGGAGCAAAAGCAGGCTGAGGCCGAAAAGGCGGCAGAGGAAGAAAAGAAGGCGGAGGAAGCTCCAAAGCCCGAGGAAACAAAAATCGTCACCCTCACCCCCGAATACGCCGAGGGCACGCAGTTTGCAGGAGACGTAATCGGAGAAATCGAGCAGTTCCGCGAGACGAGCAGAATCGAGAGTATAGAGTCAATCGATATCGACCTCGACACCGAAAAGTACGAGCAGGAGGCGGAAAAGCGCGAAAAGGAGAGCAAGGAAAAGTACAAGGAGCTCTTCGCGGCAAACGAATCCGACACCAAGTCTGCTCAAAGGGTAGTGTCAAAGGTTCCGGTTTATCAGCTTGACGAGCCTTCAAATATATTAAACGTTAAGGCAGGGCGCTTCTCCGACGTTGTGGCAGGGCAGTATGAGGAATACATACGCTCAAAGAATCCGTCGGTCATGGCACATGTAATCAAGCCCGAGCCAAAGCCCGAAGCTCAGGAGGAAGAAGCTCCCGAGGACAGCCGCACCACTCAGGAAAAAATCCTGTCGGCGGTAGTAGGCTTTTTCTCAAAGGACGAGTCTGACGACACCGACACCCCAAAAGAAAAATCAACTCCCGTAGAGGACTACACAGGCGAGGACGACGAGTCCAGCATCCGCTACGAGCTCAGTTCAAATATTAAGAAGCTGTTTTTCCGCAGCCTTATTTCGGGAATAATCGCGGCTGTGGCAATAATAATCACCGTTGCGGCAAGGCTGTTCCCAGACGCAATAATCTCCGGAATCCCGGTTGCGCCTGCGGCGTACGCGGTGTTCAACTTCCTGTTTATCGGCTCGTCGATCGCGCTCAACCGCGTGGCTATGACAAACGGACTGACGCCCATGCTCAAATTCAAGGGCAACTCCGATACAGCGGTAGCTGTGGCGGCTGTGGCGGCGGCGGTTCAGACAGTGGTAAGCTTTTTCTGCCTCGGCGATATGTCGGGCTTCAATATCAACTACTACTGTTCGGTTGTGCTGCTTGCGTTCTTCGCAAATAACCTCGGCAAGCTGCTGATGGTTGTCAGGGTAAGGGATAACTTCCGCTTTGTATCCGCAAAGGGACAAAAATACGCCGCCAAAATTTACAACAACGAAAGCGTGGCAAATAAAATGCTGAGCGGCACCCCCTCGGAGGAAACGCTTATAGCATATCAGCACAAAACCAAATTCCCGTCCAACTTCCTTAAAATATCGTACGCGCCCGACCCCAGCGAGGACTTGGCTTCAAAAATGGCTCCCATTACAACGGTAACTGCACTCGTAGTCGCGCTGCTGTACGGAGTAGTCAAGCTTTCGTTCTCGGACGCAATCAATACCTTTGCGCTCATAACCGCGCTGGGAATTCCCGTAGCAACGCTTCTCGCGGTCAACTTTCCCGTAAAGAGGCTGTGCAAGAACGTAAACGAATACGGCTCAATGATTGCGGGTTATCCGTCAATCAAGCAGTTCTGCGACAGCACCGCGATCATGCTTGACGCAAACGAGTTGTTCCCTGCGGATACGATTGAGCTTGAGGGAATAAAAACCTTTGAGGAATTCAACGTTGACGAGTCTCTGCTCTGCGGCATAGCGATCCTCAAGGAAGCAGGCAACCCGATAGCTAACGCCTTTGATTCGGTCGTTACCGAGACAAAGGAAACTCTGCCCGAGGTTGAGTCGGTGCTCTATGAGGACGAACTGGGACTTGTAGGCTGGATCAACGGCGAACGTATTCTTGTAGGTTCGCGCCAACTCATGGAAAAATATAATGTAGAAACCCCTGCCGCCGACTACGAGGAAAAGTACTCAAAGGACGACAGACAAATCACATATCTTTCGCGCGCAGGCAGACTTGTGGCGATGATTGTAACAAAATATCATGCCGACCCCGAGCTAAAAAGCGAGCTTCAGCGCGCCGAGGCAAACGGAATCAGCTTCCTTATCAGAACAACCGACCACAACATCAACGACGAGCTTGTCGCAAAGCTTTACAACCTGTTCTATCGCAGCATAAAGGTGCTGCCCACAGGACTCGGTAACGTGCTCAAGGAGGCTCAAAGCGTGGTAGAGGAAACCTCGCGTTCGTATCTTATTTCAAACGGCAAGGCTTCCGCAATGTCAAGAGCGGTTTCCGGCTGCGTAAAAATCAAGCAGAATATTTCGCTTGCGATCATGATCCAGCTTATCGCCGTAATTATCGGTCTGCTTATCGCTTCAACCCTTGCGCTCTACGCCGGCGTGGGAGTAATGGGCTCGCTCGAAGTGCTTATCTATGCGATGTTCTGGGCAGCGGCAACGGTGATTGCGCCGTCAATTCAGAAACCGTAATTTTGGGAGGAAACAAATTTGAAAATAGCTCCGTCACTTTTATCGTGTGACTTTTCAAAAATGGGCAGTGAAATCGAAAGAATGGACAAGGCAGGCGCGGACTGGATGCACCTCGACGTAATGGACGGCCACTTTGTGCCCAACATCACCTTTGGCGCTCCCGTCTACAAAACCGTCCGCAAGTATTCGGACAAGCCCTATGACGTTCACCTTATGATTACCGATCCGCTAAAATACATCGACGACTTTGCAAACGCCGGCGCGGATATAATCACTTTTCACGTTGAGTGTGATTCTCCGATCGATGAAACAATTGAAAAAATCAAATCGCGCGGAATAAAGGTCGGCTTGGTAATCAAGCCGAAAACCCCTGCAAGCGCGGTGTTCCCGTATCTTGACAAGCTCGATTTAGTGCTTGTAATGACGGTAGAGCCGGGCTTCGGCGGACAAAGCTTCATGGCGGACATGCTTCCAAAGGTAACGCAAATCAAGGACGAGTGCAAAAAGCGCGGACTTGACCTTCTCGTTGAAGCCGACGGCGGAATAGGCGAGGGCACAATCGCTCAGGCAGCCGCCGCGGGAGTGGACGTCTGCGTAGCCGGTACGGCAGTGTTCAAGGCTGACGACGCGGCTCAGGCTATTGAAAAATTAAAAAGCCTTTGCAAATAAAATGATTTTAGGGTTTGGCGGTCGCCAAGCCCTGAATTTTTAGAAATTTATAAAAATCATGCAACACTTCGGCGTTTTTTTAACACATAACAGTTGAAGACGTCGCGGGAGGCAATAAAATGAGCGGAGACAATCTGATAAAAAGGGCGGTGCAGGGCGACAAAGAGGCTTTTGCCAAGCTGTATTCGCAGTATAAGGACAGGCTGTACAGGTACGCCTATTTCAAACTCGGAAACGACAGTGACGCGCAGGACGCGGTGGCTGATTGTATAGTCTGCGCCTATCAGAGTATCGGAACGCTGAAAAACGAAAAAGCGTTTGACGCGTGGATTTTTAAGATCCTCTACCGAAGCTGCTGCGCTCTTGTAAAACGTCAGATTGAAAACAAAGGCGTTGAAAGCCTTGACAGTCACAAAAACTCCGCTTCATATGAACCGTGCTTTGCCTCAGCCGAACTTAGCGAGGCTCTCAGTCTGCTCGATTCAACCGACAGAGATATAGTTTTGCTGTCAGCCGTTGCAGGCTTTAACAGCAGGGAAATCGGCAGGCTCACGGGACAAAACCCAAACACGGTTCGCTCGCGGCTGTCGCGCAGTCTTGCAAAAATGAAAGCGTTTTTGAGGTGATCAAGCATGAAAAATGACCTTGATTTTATAAAAGACAAATTTGAAAACAGCGGAGTAAAGGCGCCGTATTCACTCGGCGAAGGCTTTGCGCTTGACGCGATCAAAGATATTGAGCCTGTGTGCGAAATGAAAAATCCGGGCGGCAGGCTCAAAAAAATAACCGCTGTCGCGGCGTCAGTGGCTGTTGCTGTTTCGGTGCTGACCATAGCAATAATCCTGTTCAATTCAAATAACTCCGCCGTAAAGACAGAGGAAACCGCTCAGACAACCGCTCCCGATGATAATACGGTAAGCAGAACCTACGACGCAAAAACAATGCTGTATCATTACAACAGCTACAAGGACATCTGCATGACCATGAAAGAATTAAACGACGATTACAACTCATATTATGAAGGTGAGGACAGCAATTCCGCGGATGAAATAGTTGCGGGCAGTTCAGGGGGTTCTTCGTCGGGTTCAGGCAATGGCGGTTCAGACTATGAAGCTTTCAGCAAAACATATCGTCAGGAGGAAAACGTTGACGAGGGCGACATAGTAAAAACCGACGGAAAAAATATCTACTGCGCCGATAACAGCGGAACGTACGGAACGATCAAAGTGTTTGTTCCGAACAGCAATAAAGAAATTTCAATTAACATAAGGAAAAGCATCAAAGAATCGATTAATGATACAACAACAATCAATTATCTGGCAGTCAGTGAGCTATATGCCGGCGACGGCAGGCTGATTGTAATTTGCGACGTATACTTTGTACCGGACGTGATGAACGACAAAGAAGTTGAAACAAGCGCGGTGTATGCTGTGGTTTATGATGTGTCGGACATAAATAATATTACTGCTGTTGATATGATGGGACAAAGCGGCGACTTTACAGCGTCTCGAATGATAGGTTCAAAACTGTATGTGGTATCAAATTACAGTCATGATGAATATACGGATTTTTCAAATGAGAATAATCTGATTCCGCGCTCCGGGAAAAAAGGTGAGCTTAAAAAGCTGACCGCGAATAAAATTTATTCTTTTTCAAAGGCTCAAAACTGTGACATGACGGTTATCAGCGCATTTGATACTAAATATGAGGAGAAAGATATCGACACTCACGCGGTAATCGGAACAGCGAATATCGTGTATTGCAGCGAAAAAAACATCTACCTCACAGACTGTAATTATAGCCGGCTCAATTCGGAAAACAGGTATACAAATATCGTTAAAATAAGTCTGAAAGACAATCTTGAATTTGTCGCAGGAGGCACAGTTGGCGGAACTGTTGAAAATCAGTATTGGATGGACGAGCGCAACGGTTATCTTAGGGTCGTGTCTTTGGATTTGGATGTCAAAGCCGAACATACAAAGCTGACGGTATTGGATGAGAATATGAAAAACGTTGGCTCAGTAGGGAAAATTGCCAAGGGCGAAGAGTGCAAGGCTGTACGTTTCCTGGATGATACGGCGTATATAATCACCTACCGCAACACAGACCCGCTGTTTGCAGTCAGCCTTAAAAATCCTAAAAAGCCAAAGCTGCTCGGCGCGGTTGAAATCAGCGGATTTTCAAGTATGATTGTCCCTGTCGGCAAAAACAAGGTGCTCGGAATCGGTTACAGCGAGAGCAGGGACGGAACGGTGGAAAACAAGCTAAAGCTTGTGTTGTTTGATGTCAGCGATCCAATGAAGCCAAAGGTTGCCGATACCAAGAAAATAAATAAGTATTCCAACGTAATGGACCAGCCGCGCTCACTTGTTTACAATCCCGAACGCGGCGACTATATAATACCGCTCGAAAGCTCAGGCGAGGAAACGCAGAACGGAGGAATGCTCAATTTTAAGATTGAAAACGGAAAGATCAAAATTATTCGGCAGTACACCAATAACGATCCAACCCTGCGATGCGTGTACATCGGAGATAAAATCTATTTGATTCCCGACCCTGACAGAAGCACATTTCAGCTTGATAGCGTAGAATACAAATGAAAAATCTTACTTTTAGTAAATCATGTCATCCTGAGCGGCGCCTAAGGCAAAATCGCGCAGCGATTTAGTCGAATGACATATTAAGGCTTTAAAATCACGACCTCCGAATTTTTGCTTCGGAGGTCGTTTTCTCTTGCAAAAAATCCGCAATGATGTACAATAGAAATATAGTAATTATTCGGACGGAGCGGATAATATGTCAAGTGTAATAGGAGCCAAAATCAGACAGTACAGGCGGCTCAGGGGTATCACACAGGAGCAGCTTGGCAGTCTTGTGGGAGTCACCACCCAGGCGGTGTCAAAATGGGAGCGCGGCGGCACGCCCGACGCAGAGCTTTTGCCCGAAATCGCCGACGTTCTCGAAGTCAGCGTAGACGCGCTGTTCGGCAGGGCAGAGGTGACGCTTGAAGCGGAGATAATAAGCAAGCTCGTTTCAGACGAATCAGGAGACGTTTTCAACCACGCGTTCAGATTGTGCTGTATGGTGCTTCTCGGTCTGGTGCGCGAAAAAAGCATAGCCGAAACCATCCCCGAGGGCTTTCCCGATAATCTCCGCAACAGCTTCAACATTAAATACTTTTCAAAGCTGCTCTATGACAGCGGAATCGTATGCGCGCGCCTGTCTCACGACTTCCGCTACTTTTTCCTTTTGCCTTCTCACGAAAAACCGCTCAATGAAAAGCTCGTTGACCGTGAACAAATAAGAGAGGTTTTTGAAGTTCTCTCACACCCCGAAGTTCTCGACATCATATTTTATATGTACACGCGGCTCAACACGCCCGTTTCCACCTCGCTCATAGCAAAAAACACGGGCTTGTCGCATGACCGCGCCGACGAATGAATGAAGATGCTCTGTAACGTAAATTTGGCTGACTGCAGCGTAATAGCAACCGAAAACGGAGAAATAAATTCCTACACCTTCCGTCAGGAAAGCTCGCTTATTCCGCTGTTATGCTTTGCGGATGAAATCTGTCAGCGCGGTATAATTGATTATCTTACTCAGTTTGAGCGCAAAACCCCGCTTTTTAAACCAATGGTTTAATTTTTGTACAAATAGTTGCTTGCAGGTTGATTTTAAAAAGGGTATAATAAACGCAAGTGAGGTGCGATTTTATGGAGTACAGTCTGTTATATCCGCAAAACGCGGAAAGAAAAAGCAATACGCTTACGGAAGAAAGCATAAACGATTTATCAATTGATTTTATTTTAGCCGCGCTTACCGACCAAAAATATGAGCGCGAGCACATGCGCAAGCTTATGGTCAGCGTAACCGACGACCCCGAGGTCATCCGTTACCGCCGAGATGTTTTTGACGATTTTCTAAAATTCCCTAAGCTCAGAGAGGCGATGAGCGAGCTCGTTTTAAAGCTTGCCGACCTGCGCGACATCGAGCGTTTTCAAAAGGATCAGGAGTCCTCGTCGCTGTGGCTGCTCGTCAACCGCCTGCGCGAAATCGACGACTATGTAAGCTGTATCAATATGATAAAAGCTACCCTTGAATCGCTCGACATTCAGTCCGAGGGCATGCTCACCCTGAAACAGATGGTGACCGATATCAGCCGCGAAAGCAACTTTGACGAGTTGAAGATGGATATCGATGAAACTCTTGAAAAGGCAAAGAGGCTCAAGAGCGTAACGATCGGCGTTAACCTCGACGGACTTCTCCGTCCCCGTACCGCGGGTGTGATCTCGCTCAATGATACAAAGTTCACCGACGCGGGGTTAATGCGCCGTTTTATGAGCTTCGCCGACAAAAAGAGCGGACTTCACGAGGGCAACGACGTGAGCGGCTTCAAGCAGTTCCACCCTGCGAATCACCGCGAATACAAGAAAGGCGACGGCAGCTCAGACCGCCGCACAGGCTCCGATAATTTCAGCGTAGAGCCTTCAAACATCACGGGAGACGACGCACTTTCAGAGGCAATCAAACGCCCTGTAACCGAAATCCTGCGCTCCACGGTAAATGAAATCAAGTTTACCCTGAAACGCTACATCAATATCAGCGGATACTCGCTTACAAGCCTTATGCCCGAAATCATTTTCTATGTGCGCTGGGCTGAGCTGATAGACAAAATCAAGGCTCAGGGAATGCCCGTGTGCAAGGCAGAGATCCTTCCTCCCGGACAGCGCGACTGCTCGTTCAAGGATTTGTACAACCTTAAGCTCGCAATAAAGAACGTACAGGGCGACAATATCAACATCATAACAAACGATATCGAATTTAACGACGATTACCGTATATATATCCTCACGGGACCGAACCGAGGCGGCAAGACGATCTTTACTCAGGCGTACGGACTTGCAATGCACCTTGCGCAGCTCGGAATATACGTTCCCGCTTCTCAGGCGTCAATCAGCCCGTGCGACAATATCTTCACCCATTTTCCCGCAGATGAAAACGACACCGTTGACCTCGGACGACTGGGCGAGGAGAGCAAGCGCCTTTCTGAAATCTTTGAGGTCGCAACCGAGCGCAGTGTAATGCTTCTCAACGAAAGCCTTGCAACAACAAGCGTAACCGAAGGCTTGTTCATCGCAAAGGACGTTGTAAAGGCAATGAGGTTTTTGGGAGTGCGCTGTATATTCAACACCCACATGCACGACCTCGCGCGCAGCGTTGAGCAGCTCAACAGCGAAGTTGAGGGCGGCAGCAAGGCTGCAAGCCTTGTAACGGGAATGCACGGCGGAGAGCGCAGCTTTAAGGTCAGCCTGCTGCCTCCCCAGGGCGTGAGCTACGCAAAGGATATCGCGCTCAAATACGGCATTTCGTTCAATCAGATAAAAGACAGCATAACGCAGAACAGGCAAAATAACGCGTAGCAAATACGATAATTTGTCATCCTTCGACTAAATCGCAAAGCGATTTAGTCGAAGGATCCCACAAATAGGAAACCGACTTCTATCGGAAGGGGATTTCTCCGCTCACTTCGTTCGGTCGAAATGACATCTAAAAAATCAGCGGCACAGTTAATTCTGCGCCGCTGTAGTTTTATTTTTTCTTGTAAGCGTCCTTTATGTATTGCTCAACGCGTTCGTCCTCATCCTTGCCGAACGTCTCGGCGATGAACTTTTTATTGCACATCTTGCTGTTTTTATCAAAGGTGTAATTTAGGTTTATCTGCTTGCCCTTGTATATTTTGCCGCTGTTGCTGTGGTACATGAAATCGTAGTAAACCGCGAAAAGCGAAACAATATCCCTGAACGGAAAGTAATCGGTAAAGTGCAGCAGATAGCAGTCTAATAGGTCTTTTACACAGTTAGGCTTTGTGAGCTGTCCAACCTGAACGTCGCCCTCATAAAACGCTACAATTTCCTTTTTACCGGCTCCGCACTTGTAGCACGCAAGAGTCCTGCCCTGATATTCAATTACCGTTCTTGTGTCCGCAACACCTGTCTGCTCAAAGTAGAACGTACCCACGCAATATCCCCGGTTATTGATAACGCTGTAGCGACGTATCTTTTTTGAGTCCGTGAACATCCAGCTCAGCGGGACCACCGAAGCCGCAAGGTTTTCAGCCACGTTATACTCTGTTCTCAATACCTCTTGCCCTGACGCGTCTGTCAGCGTAAGTGTGTGGAAAGCATTTCTGCCAATCGGTGTTACCAGCTTGTAAAACGGAGTTTGTGCCCTGAAAATAATCTGTCCGTTTTCAAATATTTCAAAGTTATTCTTGCCGTTTGCCGTAACCTGCTTAACCTCTAAAATCATAATTATTCCGACAGCTCCTCCCATATTTCGTACTGTTTTTCCTGCTCCTTTTGAAGCTCCTCAAGCTTGTTTGTCAGCTCAATCAGCTTTTCGTAGTCGCTCGCCGTTTCGGGGTCGGAGAGCATTGCCTGAGTTTTTTCTATCTCGCTGTCAAGCCGCTCAATTTCTTCCTCGGCTTTTCTCAGCTTTGTGCGGCGTTTGCGCTCCTCGCTCTGCCGCTGTTTATTTAAAAAGTATTCGTTCTTCGGCTTGTCTGCGGATTTTGCGGCGGCTTCCTCCTTTTGCTGTTCTCCCTCCGCCTTAACGCGCTCCGAGTAGTAATCGTAGTTGCCCAAATATTCCTTTACGCCGTCCTTTTGAAGTACCAGCACGCGGTGGGCAAGCTTGTTAATAAAATATCGGTCGTGGCTTATTATCAGCATTGTTCCGCTGTAGTCGAGCAGCGTGTTTTCAAGCTCCTCGCGTGACGAAGCGTCAAGATGGTTCGTCGGCTCGTCAAGCAGCAAAAAGTTGCTGCCCTTGAGCATCAGCTTAAGCAGAGAGATCCTCGCGCGTTCGCCGCCGCTCATCTTGCTCAGCGGCTGAAAAACATCCTCTCCCTTGAAAAGGAAGGACGCAAGCGCGCTTCTCACCTCGGTCTGACTGAGATTCGGGAACGCGTCCCACACCTCGTTTATTGCGGTTTTGCTCAAATCGAGGTTCTGCTGCATCTGGTCAAAATATCCCACCATTACGTTTGCACCGTAATCGTATTCGCCTCTGTCCTGAGCCATTCCGCCCGTTAGAATTCGGAACAGCGTGGTTTTTCCGCAGCCGTTTTCACCCAAAATGAAAACCCTTTCGCCCTTGCGGATATGTAGGCTGAGATTCTCAAACAGCCTTTTGTCGCCGAAACGCTTTGCAAGGCCGCGGCAAATCAAAACGTCGTTGCCGCTTTCGCACCTCGGTGTAAAGCGCATGCGCATTGTTTCAAGCTCGCTTTCGGGAGCAACAAGCTGCTCTTTGATTCTGTCCGCCTGTTTCTGTTTACTTGCGGCGGTAATAAAGTTCCGCTCGCGCCCCCATCGCTTTTGCTGCTCAACAATGCCCTCAATCCTCTTGATTTCCTTTAGGTCGTTTTCGTATTTATTTTTAAGGCTCTCGTTATAAGCCTGCTTTTTCTTAATAAATTCGGAGTATGAGCCCTTGTAGCACATCACCTTTTGGTGTTCAAGCTCAATTGTCTTGTTAGTCACGCGGTCAAGAAAGTAACGGTCATGGCTGATTATCATCATCGCACCCTGAAAATCTCTGAGGAAATCTTCGAGCCAGTTGACAGATTTTATGTCGAGGTGGTTTGTAGGTTCGTCCAAAAGCAGCAGAGTGCTGCGCGACAGCAACAGCTTTGCAAGGCACAGCTTTGACCGCTGACCTCCGCTAAGTGAGCCGACAGGCATTGTAAAATCAGCCTCGGAGAATCCAAGCCCCAACAGAGCGGCTCTTGTGCGGCTCTTGTAGGTCAGACCGCCCTGAACTTCAAACTGCTCAATAAGCTGAGTTTGCCGCTCAACAAGCTCGTTTAAGTCTCCTGCGCCGCGGTCTATCCTGTCGGTGATAAAGCCGATTTCGCGCTCCATATCCGCGAGATAGTCAAAAACCGACAGCAGCTCGTGATAAACGTCCATCTTTGGATTGCTGCACGCGTGCTGTTCCATATAGCCGACAACGGTGTTTTTCTCAAAGGCAACCATGCCGCCGCTCGGTTCAAGCTCTCCGTTGAGTACTTTAAAAAGCGTGGTTTTTCCAACGCCGTTCGCGCCGATAAAGCCCACCTTGTCGTTCCTTTCAACATCAAAAGAAACGTCGCGGAACAACGTTCGTTCCACAAAAGTCATCTCCAAATTTCTAACCGACAAAGCAGGCAAAATCAACACTCCCTAACGCTCATATTCCTTTTTATTCTACCTTAAAACGCAAAAAAGAGCAATAGGAAATTAAAAATATGCCACAGGTTAACGGCGGCATAGGCGATAATTCCGATGTAAAGCAGGATATCGGCAAATTTGCTCTCCCTGATTCCCGCCGCCTTGTAGACTGCGCAGCAAATCAAAGTCAGCGCAAGGGGAAGAACTCCCTTGATCAGCAGCGTAGGCACAAAGCCTTTTAAAACGGGGTTCATTACGGGGTTTGCCTCATAAAATTTTCCGCTGTACAGCAGAGCCTCGGTGCATACCCAGTCAATCAGATTCAAAAAGTACAGGAAAAATATCTTTTGATAGAACGAATATTTAGTGGTTGCTGCTGGCGTATTTGCGGCGTTTTCTGCGGGTTTAACTGCTTTTGCGGTTGTCGCTTCCATAAAGTCATCACCTTATCAAATAGTTATAGAATTATTATGTTCGGCGAATTTAGATTTATTACCAAAAAATTTTGAGATAGGTGTTGACAAACGGTTTGTTTTATGTTATATTATATAAGCACTTGAGTGTGCACGAAATACGCTGGTGTAGCTCAGTTGGTAGAGCAGCTGATTTGTAATCAGCAGGTCGGGGGTTCAAGTCCGTCCACCAGCTCCAAAAATGCCTATTGCTTAAGGCAGTAGGCTATATATTTGGGAGAATTCCCGAGTGGCCAAAGGGGGCAGACTGTAAATCTGTTGCGTCATGCTTCGGTGGTTCGAATCCACCTTCTCCCACCAAATAAGGAACATCGTTTTGATGTTCCTTATTTTTTTGGAAAAACTATACCGAATCAAATTATATATTAATTGCAGAAAAATGTCAATCGGATTTTGTCGAATCAAATTTCAACCTGATTACAAATTCCAACAGGGGAAGATAATATACGGAAATATGGGTGAGTGGACAAATTGTCCACCGCCTTTTTTTATTCTGCCGAGGATTAAGTGGACAATTTGTCCACACAAAAAGGATACGGTAAGGAGGATACTTGTGTCCACTTTGTCGTTTCGTTATCATTTGGTTTACCATAATACCTCTGATGCAAATTAACTGTGCGCAAAAGAAAAACAAACTATTTTAACAAAATCGGTTGAATGCAAAGCGCGGTTATAGTAAAATATGAATAATTATATTTATTGTGTTTTTAGTATTCATAGAAATCGGCATTTGGGGCAAACGGTATTTACGGTATATCGAGCAGCACCACAAAATCCGTTATACCAATCTGCTGACGAGTTGCAAGCTGACCGCCTATCTCGCTGATGTTAACGAGCAGGCAGAGGATATGTTCTTTCGGTTAGTAAAACAACTTGCCGAAAATGAAGGCGTAACCGAACAGCTAAAAGCGGACAATCAAATGTTGTGGGTTGCGAGACTGAATAATATCCGTAACCGTGCAACGGAGATTGTAAATACAGAGTTGATTTATACCTGATAAGCACAGCCGTCAAGTGGGATAGTTTCTGCTTGGCGGCTATACATTTGATTTGGAGTATTCTGAAATTGACAAACAATCAGATTTCGGTTATAATATTGTGGACAGGAGGGCTGCGTTTTGAAAAGATATGTTATTGCCGAATAAGCATTGGCTATTCGGTATCATTTGAATATTGTTATAGCCATTGCTCACCCTAAAGCATTTTACAGTTTAGGAGGCAACAATGAGCTATATCAAGGCAGACGAGGTGCTGCCGCAAAACATCATTAAAATCATTCAGCAATATATTGACGGGGAAAATATATACATTCCCAAAAAAGACGGCTCCCGTGTCAGTTGGGGAGAAAAAACAGGCACGAAAATCGAGCTGTATCATCGAAATTCTTTAATTTATCAGGATTATTTAAACGGCGAAACAGTAGCTGCACTTGCAAGCCGATATTATCTTTCGGATAAAACGATACAACGTATTATTCGTGAAATGAGAATCAATGAGTCTGTGTAAAGCAGGCTCATTCTTTTTTATAATTGTTTATGAGGTAGTAACGCGACATATTGTGTGTTATGATTATGATAAAAAATCAGAAAGGATATTCACAATGAAGCAATACCAATATATCATCCTTCGTGAGCGACCCGAGTTAAAGAATACTGCTGCCCGGTGGTTTCACGAAAAATGGGGCGTACCAAAAGAAGCGTATCTCGAATGTATGGATAATTATCTGGACGGAAATACCGAATACGGCTGGTATTTGTGTTTGGACGGAGATAAAATCATCGGTGGTATGGGCGTTATCGAAAATGACTTTCACGAAAGAAAGGATTTGTCCCCCAACGTCTGCGCGGTCTATACGGATGAAGCATACCGCAAGCAAGGGATTGCGGGCAAGCTGCTAAATATGGCTGTGGAAGATATGAAATCAAAAGGAATTACACCCATCTATCTTGTGACAGACCATATCGGGTTTTACGAACAATACGGCTGGGAGTTTCTGTGTATGGTGCAGGGGTGCGATCCTGAGCCGACAAGAATGTATGTACACTATTAAAAAGAAAGGACAATACTATGTTTTTATTAAAAACCGAAAGATTGACAATTACAGAATTTACACCCGATATGGCGCAGGCTGTTCACGAAAACTCGCTTGATGAGGATAATCGCCGCTTCGTACCCGACGAGGTATTTGAAACGGTTGAGGACGCTGCGGAGACCATTGATTTCCTGATGGCACAGTATGGCGGAATTGACGGTCCGTTGATATATCCTGTGCTGCTGAATGACGGAACAAACATAGGCTACGTTCAGGCAGTTCCGCTCGGCGGCGGTATTTGGGAAATTGGCTACCACATCGGAGAGAAATACACAAAGCACGGTTATGCCACCGAAGCGGTCAAGGCGTTTATGCCTGTTATTATGGCAAGAATCGGAATTTCAAAAATAGCAGGAATTTGTCTTACCGAAAATATCGCTTCGCAAAAGGTAATGGAAAAATGCGGGTTTGTTTTGGAGTTCAGAGGTATGGATAATTATCAGGGCGAGCAAAGAGAAATCTGCCGCTATTGGTTTGAAAATGAATAATCAGAAATAATAGCTTTTGATTAGCCCGTAACGCTCAAACTCGCATTATAATGAAATTACCCTTCTTATCAAGAATCGCTCCCCAGAGGGCGCATAAACAGTGCCTATTGAACCCCAAAAGCGTTACATATACGCGCAGAATCCTATTGCGAAACCAGTCAGAAAAAAACGCGGCAGAGTAAAACGCGGTAAAATTCTCGCGCTCATCGACAGGCTCAAAAAATACAAGGGAGCAGTCTGCCTGTTTTTAGAAAAGCTCGGTGTTCCGTTCGACAACAATCAAGCCGAGCGCGATATCCGCAACATCAAAACAAAGACCAAGGTTTGCGGCTGCTTCAGAAGCAGAACCGGCGCAGAAGAATACATGGGCTTAATGTCATTCATCAGCACCGCCCGCAAAAACGGGTTCGATTCTTATCACGCGGTTAAGATGGTTTTATCAGGTCAGATCAATCAGGTTTTTGGGGTGGGGTGCTGAATAGTTACGTTACAACAATATAAAAACAAAGGAGGCAAAATCTTGAAAATCAAAAAAATTATTTCAGCTGTAATGACGGTTTCAGTTTTGGCTTCATGTCTTTTTTCAACCGCATTGACGGCGCGCGCTCAGGAGAGCGTCGTATTTTCTCCCGAGTACAAAACCTCGCCGTTTTACACCAAGCTGGTAGCGGCTCAGGAGGACAGCAAGGACAAAACAACAATGGAAAAGGTGCTTGCCGCCGCTTTGTCGCAGGAGGGCTACCAAAACTACGCAACCTCGGGCATCGACATCGAAAAAGCAAGAGCCGACGGACTGCTCTGGACAGGCAAGGAGCAGCGCATGAACAATAACAGCACAGGCAACACCGAGTACACCCGCTGGGCGCAGACCTATGTAATGGACCTTGAAGGAAGCGCGCAGTATGAGGATATCGACTGGTGCGCGATCTTCGTAAGCTGGTGCATGTATCAGGGCGGATACTACAACGAAGAAAAGCTGAAAAAGTATTACTACTCCTACTGCGCCGAGCCGCGAGTAGAGTTTGACGCGGACTCGTGGATCGCGGCGTTTGACCTTCAGCAGAAAAACGTGTACTACACTCCCGGCGTTCACCATAAGCTTGACGCCTACAACTGGAGCACCTACTACAACATCGACGTAGACCCGTTTGAGCTTCCCTACAAGCCCGGCGGTTTGGTATTCTTCTCATGGGACGGTTCGGGAACGTACTTTGACCATGTGGCGATCGTCGTTGATTATGACAAGGATACTCACGTTCTCACCTATACAAACGGAAATTCCGCAGGTCAGGTCATCACCCGTCAGATAGACCTTGACGAAGAAGAGGCGTTCCGCGGCATGGCGTACACCAAAAACAGCAACCGCGTTGCAGCATACGCCGATTACGATGAAATCAAGCCTCTGGCGCAAAAGGAAATCACCACCGAATCCACCAAGCTTACCTGGGACAAGGAAAGCGCTTCCGGTCTGCGTATTCAGACAAACTCCGAATCTGTGATCGTATCGGTATCGGTTGACGAAAAATATTTGGGCGACAATATCGTGAGCAATATGCTTCTCCAGGAGGGCAAGGTGTCAATCGGAAAATCCGAGCTCAAAAATATTCCCGTAGGAGATCACAAGCTTCTGCTCACCTTTGATGACGGCGTGCTCGCAATTGACCTGCACATCAGCGGCGAGGCGAAATTCGGCGACGCAAACACCGACTCCGCAATCAATATGGCGGACGCAACAAGAATCCAAAAGGTTCTCAGCGGTCAAAACAAGTTCACCGACGTTCAGAAGATGCTTGCGGACGTTGACGGCGACGGAAAAGTAACTATCGCCGACGTTACCTGCATCCAGAAGTACATCGCTGAGTATAAGACAGGCTGCGGCAAAACAGGAGAGACCGTTCAGGTTTAATGGAAAATGTCATCCTTCGATGAAACAGCGACTTTTTCAGGCTCCCCTGCGTAAGGAATTTCCCCTAAAAGGGGAAATGTCACGAAGTGACAAAAGGGTTGCCGTTTTCGCCAGAAAAAGCTGTCAGCGAAGCTGACTGAGGGGTCGCATGAACCGAGATTTATTAGAGTGCTTTAGTTAACGGTATTCTGTTCCTGCTGACAAAAAAATCAACGGCTTGAAATCCATACGGGTTTTGAGCCGTTTTTATTTTGTCTTAAAACGGCTTCAAGGGAATACTTATAAAAACTGTTGCAAAAACTCCGAAAATTTGGTATAATAATATCCTTAATGCGAACTAACAGGCAAAACATTATAATTGACATAAAAAGCGAGGGATAATATGGAAATTGGAAGCTATTGGAAAGGCTGGAGAATCGACGAGCTTCTCGGCGAAGGCGCTTTCGGAAAGGTCTATAAAATTTCGCGCCGCGAAATGGACTTTGAGTATAGCTCCGCGTTAAAGGTCATCAGTATTCCAAACAGCATGTCGGAATACAAAGAGCTTCGCAACCAGGGAATGGATGACGAAAGCATAGCCACCTATTTTAACAGCGTGGCGGAAGACCTGATGATCGAGCTGAAAATCATGTCAAGGCTCAAGGGCAACACAAATATCGTGAGCTATGAGGATCATGTAATCGAAAAGAATCCCGAAACCAAGGGACTGAAAATCTATATCAGAATGGAGCTTCTCACTCCGCTATACGACTACATCCCCAACCACCCCCTGACCGAGCAGGATATAGTAAGGCTCGGCATAGACATGTGCAAGGCGCTTGAGGTGTGCCGAAAGTACAATATTATCCACAGAGATATCAAGCCGCAGAACATATTCGTATCCGACCTCGGCGACTTCAAGCTGGGCGATTTCGGAATTGCGCGCAGGCTCGAAAAAACCGAGGCAGGACTTTCAAAAAAGGGCACCTACTCATACATGGCGCCCGAGGTCTACAAGGCGGAGCCGTACAACCACACGGTTGATATTTATTCGCTGGGCGTTGTTCTGTACAACTTCCTCAACAACAACCGCACTCCGTTTCTGCCTCCGTCAAATCAGCCTTTAAAATACACCGACAGGGAAAACGCGAACATCAGGCGCATGAGGGGAGAGCAAATCCCCGAGCCTGTCAACGCATGTCCCGAGCTTGCCGATGTAGTGCTCAAAGCGTGCGCGTTCAAGCCGTCAGACCGCTTTCAGAGCGCGACCGAATTCAGACAGGCGCTCGAATCCCTGCAAAGCGGCTCCAAAGTCGGAAGCGAGGTGGTTTACGACGGAAAAACTCCGCTGTTTTTATACAGCACGGGCAGCTTTAGAAGCGCAAAAAACGCAAAAAGCGAAAAAAGCGCAAAGCCCGAAGTCTCGTCAAATGAAGTTTCCGCTGCTGACGACGCAACGGTAGGAGCTACTTTAGGCGCGGATGATTATCCCGTTCAGCCCGAACCCAAAAAGAAGAACAAAAAGCTTGTTCCCATAATCGCGGGTTCAGCGGCGGCAGTTATTGCAATAGTCGTTGCTGTGATGTTCATGCTGCCTAAAAACAATAACAATGTCGCGCCAAACAGCACGACACAGACCTCAACAACAGCGCAGAGCACAACAAATTCGGCGCAGACCACAACGCAGTCATCTCAATCATCTCAGTCATCATCCGCGTCAGAGATTTCAAACTATGTAGTTGACCCGTCGTTTTTCGGAGATGAAAACAACATCAAGCTTACTGTCAGCGCTCCCTCGCAGGCAACGACTCTGCTTAAAGCTCAGCTTAAAGATTTCATAAATGAATACCCCACCATCAATTTCTCGTCAATCGAGATAAAAGAAATCGGTGAGCAGGATGTTAGCACAATGTTTACAAGCGGCACGGGCGGAACACCGGATGTTTTTTCTTTCGCAAGCGACCAGCTCGACAATCTCGCGTCGAATAAATACATTGCGGAGCTGCCTGCCGAATTCACAAGCTATGTATCAAAAACCAATTCAACAAGCACGGTTCAGTCGGCTGTGTATAACTCAAAGCTCTACGCTTATCCCGAAACCTCTGACAACGGCTACTGCCTAATATACAATAAAAGCGTTGTAAGCGACAGCGACTCCGCAACTCTTGAGGGTGTTCTCAAGGCGTGCAAAAGCAGCGGAAAAACCTTTGTAATGACTGCGGACAACGGCTTCTACAGCTGTATTTTCGCATTCACGGGCGGCGCGGTTATCGAAGGCTTTGACTCTGACGGCTCTCAGAAGTTTGCCCAATATGACGAGGACACCGCCGTTGATACGCTTATGGCGTTCTCAAAGCTGATGAAGGAATACAAGGGAACCTTTGTTTCCGAGGATGTCGCGGCAATTGCGTCAGGCTTCAAAAAGGGCGAGATAGGCGCGGGCATTGACGGCTCATGGAACCTTTCCGCAGACGAAGCGGCTCTCGGCGATGATTTCGGAGCGGCAAAGCTTCCAACAATAAATGTAAACGGCTCAAACAAGCAGATAGTTTCCCTCATGGGATATAAATACATCGGCGTTAACAGCAACTGCAGCTATCCGCGCGCAGCGCAGATCCTCGCGCTTTATCTCGCCGGTGAAAAATGCCAGAAGGAAAGAGCAAGTCAGCTCATCTGGGGCCCCTCAAACTACAATGCGCAGAATACCTCCTACGTTTTAAACAATACAGGATTAACAGCGATAATGGCTCAGTCAAAGAACTCCGTTCCAATGGTTCAAATCAGCGGAAGCTTCTGGACGCCAATGAGCAGCCTCGGCAGCAGCATTTACAAGGACTCAAAATATGCCGACGACAGAAGCTCTGCCAAAAAGCTGCTTGACGATACAATCAATAAAATCAAAGACAATTAAAGGAGTATACAATGGAAGGATTCAACGAACAGGTAGTTAAGCGCAAAAACGGAATAAAGCAGCTTAGTATCAAAATAATTGCGGTAGTTTTGCTGTTCGCGGTTCCGGGAATATGCTTTGTGCTCGGAATGATAGTAACGCCCTATATAATGATGATAGGATTTTTCCTGTTTCTGGGCGGCATATACGGAGTATGGTACACATTTACGTGCCAGAAGATAGAGTATGAGTATTCAATTGTAAGCGACTACATCTATATATCAAAGGTTATCTCGCTTAGAAGAAGAAAGAAGATGTGCGCTGTTCCGATAAAGGACATCGATATGCTCGAAATCGGCGAGGAAAAAATTCAGAACATGAGCTTTGCCAAAACATATATGGCGGTTGAGGACATCACAAAGCTTGACGAGTGCTATTTCGCCGTATTTTCATCACCTGCGCGCGGAAAATGTCTGCTTGTGTTCTGTCCCAACGAGCGCATTTTGCAGGGCATGAAGCCTTACCTCAAAAAAGAGCTTGTATTAAAGCATTTCTATAACAGAAGCGTATGAGTATAACGGAATTCACCGATAAAAACACGGTCAAAAAAGCCGTCCCGCCCCGTCCCGACGACGCAAACAAGGGAACTCTCGGCTCGCTTTTGAGTATCTGCGGAAGCTATGGGATGGCAGGCGCGGCAATGCTCGCAGGCAAGGCGGCGCTGCGCTCCGGAGTGGGACTTCTAAAGTGCGCGCTCCCAAAAAGCATTTATCCTATAGCCGCCTCCGGTTTGTGGGAAAGCGTATTCTTTCCGCTTGCCGAAACTCAGAGCGGAGCGCTGAGCGCCGACAATTTCAAGCTGCTGTTAAAGGAAGCTCAAAAGTCCTCGGCTGTTCTTTTCGGCTGCGGACTTTCGGCAAATCCCGAAACGCGCACCCTTGTTCGCAAGATGATTAAATTCTGTGAAACCCCTATGGTGCTCGACGCCGACGCGCTCAACTGCATAGCCGACGCACCGACGATTTTAAGGGAGGCGCAGGCACAAATAATCGTCACGCCCCACCCCGGGGAGATGGGCAGGCTCACGGAAAAAACTCCCGCCGAGGTAAACTCAGACAGGGAGAACACCGCCCTTATGTTCGCTGAAAAATACCGCGTGATAACTGTTCTAAAGGGAGCGGGAACGCTCATAGCCTCTCCCGACGGCAGAATGATCCAAAACACCACGGGCAACAGCGGAATGGCAACGGGAGGAAGCGGCGACGTGCTCGCGGGAATTACAGGCTCGCTGCTCGCTCAGGGAGCAAAGCCGTTTGACGCGGCTGCCGCAGCGGTATATATTCACGGGCTTGCAGGCGATATTGCCGCGGAAAAGCTCGGAAAAATCTCAATGCTCCCCACGGATATAATTGAAAATCTTCCTCAGGCATTCAAAAGCTGCGGCTTTTGACCCACGCATTAAAAATATTAAAAGACATATAATGTAATACCAAAAACAATAACTTAGGGTTAATAACTATTAATTGTAGGGAAGGCGCTTGCCGCCTCCCGGGAATATAGCATCGGGAGGCCGCGAGGGCCTCCCCTACAAGGTTCGTTACAAATATTATAGTAATAATCCTTAAGTTGATTACCAAAACCTATGGAGGTGCCGCATGACAGGCAGGGTAAAAGCATTGTGTGTCTTTTTTGTTATGTACATATTTTTATTGAGCGGCTGCGCCCGTAACACGGACGAAAAGCAGCTCACGGCGGATTTCAAGGCGGCGTATATCGCGCAGTACAGAGGACTTACCGTCAAGGGCAGACTGCTCACCACACGGCAGGGCAATTTCAATCTTAACGTCTCCCAGCCAAAAACTCTCGAGGGGCTCGAGGCTGACTACAAAAACGGAGTTCTCACCCTCGGCAGACAGGGCATATCCTGCACCGCCGACGAAGCCTATCTTCCGCAGAACGCCTTTCCCGAGCTGCTGCGGCAGCTTCTCAGGGGAATATCGGACGGCAGGGCGGTATTTGACCGAGCGCAGGACGACGGACTGCACTACAAGCTGAGCACGGACGGCGGAAGCTGCGAGATCACCGCCGACAGCGGCGGCAATATTAAAAAACTCAGCCTTGACAGCCCAAAGCTCAGCGTAACATTCAGCGGCGTCCAAACAATATGAACGTAACAAATCTCACGCCCGAAAATATTATAATAGCAGCTGTATAAAATTTTTTTGAACGGCAAAACTATAAGTATCAATAATTTTTTCGGAGCGTGAAAGAATTGAACATAAAACGCGGAGATATTTATTACGCAGATTTAAGTCCCGTAGTAGGCTCTGAGCAGGGCGGAATCCGTCCCGTGCTCATAGTGCAGAACAACGTGGGCAACCGCTACAGCCCAACCGTTATCGCGGCGGCAATCACCAGCCAGCAGTCAAAAGCAAAGCTGCCTACCCACATTCCGCTGCACGCGAATTCAGCAGGGCTGTCAAAGGACAGCGTAGTCCTGCTTGAGCAGGTCAGAACAATCGACAAGCGCAGACTAAAGGAAAAAATGGGAAGCGTTGACGAAACGGCAATGAACGCCGTCAACAACGCAATCTCAATCTCCTTCGGTCTGTAAATACAAAAAACAGCCTCCGTTTCGGGCAGCACTGCCTAAACGGAGGTTATTTTATACAAAAAATCAGTTGGATAACGCAGGGATGTTTAATTGACAAAAATAATGCGGGATAGTATAATTTTAAAGAGAATAATATTATTTTAAGTTTAAGTAGGAGAGTTATGAACAATAATAAAGCGGCTAAAATACTGAATATCATTTTCAGCTTTCTGTTTTCGGTAATATTTCTCAGACTGCTGTATATGATTCTGGCAATCGGCTATCAAAACAACACCGAGCGCAACACATACGACTGCTCCTTTGAGGATTATATCAGCATAATCATCACGGGAATTGTTCTCACGTTTATTTTTTCGGCTGTATATTACGCGATTCATGCCTGCAATCTGCACAAGATAAGGCGCAAAATCACCGACAGCAAAAAGCAAACGCGAATCATCATCTTTGCAGGCGTGGGAGTAATGCTTGTGCTCCAGCTTGCGGCGGCGTACTTTTTGGCTACAGAGCCGGTTACAGACCTAAGTGTAATCAACCGCTACGCCGAGAGCTTTGCCCGCACAGGCAATTTTGACCTGATCCAAAAGGACGCGTCAAAGGAATTCATTTACATGATACGCTATCCAAACAACCTTGCGCTCATGTTCATTTTGTCGTTCCTTTACCGCGTAGACTTCCTTATCACAGGCTACGTTTCAAATTATATCGCCGTAATTTTGAACACCCTCGCGATCAACGCTTCGGTGCTCATGACGGTGCTTCTGGCTCAAAAGCTGTTCGGCAACAAAAAAGCGCTCATGACGCTCGTGCTCTGCATGCTCTTTCTGCCGTATTACACCTACACGCCTTATTACTATACCGACTCGCTTTCAATGCCGTTCTTCGTCGGAGGAATGTACCTGTTCTTCTCCGCGCTGAAATCGGAGCGCAAGTATAAAAAGTATGTGCTCATGCTGATTTGCGGCGCGCTGCTTATGCTCGGCTTCAAGGTCAAGGGCAGCGTAGCGATACTCTTGGCGGTCGCGGTAGTTTACATGCTGCTCAAATGCAGCATAAAGCGGTTCGCATGCTTTGCGCTTGCACTTTTGATCGGCTTCGGAAGCGTTTACGGAGCTTACACAATGGCATACCGCGCCTCAAATATCATCACCCCCGAGCAGGAATACAAATACGAATTCCCTGCCACCCACTGGATAATGATGGGCTTAAAGGGCTACGGCTGCTACACGATCGTAGACGCTGAGTTCACGGGCAGACGCGACGGCAAGGACGCAAAAACCGAGGCTACCCTCGAAATAATCAACAGTCGAATCGAGCAGCGCAATCAGCGCTTAAACGGCGTTGACGATATGCTCACCCACCTCGACAGAAAGTCAGTGTGGACATGGGAGGACGGCTCCTACTTTATCTCGCACCATATTGACCAGCCGAGAAACGGAAGAAATATCCTGCACAGCTTCGTGTTAAACGACGGCGAAAATCATATGATTTACTACGCATACTGCTGCGGCTTCCAGCTGTTCATGATACTGATGATGGCAATATCGGCAATAAGGACTATCTTCAAGCCGTCAATCAACGAAACCGTGCTGTTCCGCGGAGTGGTGTTCGCGATATTCGTTTTCCTGCTTATCTGGGAAACGCGTTCGCGCTATCTCTACAACTTCACGCCCGCGTTCATACTTCTTGCGGTAGACGGACTTGATTCTGTCAAGGACGCAATCGACTTCGCAAGAAAAAAGCTTTCGGGCAGAAAAAACAAAAAGGCAGCTCACATGGCTGAATAAAAAATGACGGCACAGCAAAACGCTGTGCCGTTTTTGATAAATCCATTGTCACTGATTCGGTACAACCGCAAAGAAAACCAAATCTCCGTCGCTGTCGTTTATCAGACTGTGGCTGTGGCCCTTTGGGCAGTAGTGAACCTGTCCCTCGCTTACCTCAAGCAGCTCTCCGTCATAAAGCACATGACCTTTACCGCTCAAAATGTAAATAACCTCGCTGTTTTCATCGTGCGTGTGCTCGCCTATTGTCGCGCCCGGCACAAGACAGCCGTGCAGAAAGCGGTTCATACCGTCGTAGTGCATTTTTGCGGATAGATATTTTTCACCGCCCTTAAAGTTGGGAATCGCCTCGGCTTTTTCGTTGATGATGTCAAAAATCATAGCTTACCTCACAGTTCGTTAATTGCGGATACTCCTTATAACCGCAAATTATACTTCTCTTTTTCATTTAGTATAACATAACTGTGCACATTTTACAATCTTCACGATTAATTTGTCAATCCTCTTGTTTTTTGAAATTATTTGGGGTATAATGTTTTCAAATTAATAAAGATCTTATCAAGAGCGACGGAGGGAACAGGCCCTTTGATGTCCGGCAACCTGCAAATGCAAGGTGCCAAATCCTGCGGTTTTACCGAAAGATGAGTTAACGTACACGCTTTTGGTAACAGAAGCGTGTTTTTATTTTAGTAAGAGGAGAGTAATCATGGCAAAGCATTTATTTACATCTGAATCCGTTACAGCGGGACATCCCGACAAGGTATGCGACTGCATCTCGGACGCTGTGCTCGACAGCATTCTGGAACAGGACAAAAACGCTCATGTAGCGTGCGAAACAACCGTGACAACCGGTATGGTTCTTATTATGGGCGAAATATCTACGACAGCAAAGGTTGACGTAGCTGCAATCGCGCGCAAGGTAATCAACGACATCGGTTACAACAATCCCGAATACGGCTTTGACGGCAACAGCTGCGCCGTGCTCACCTCAATCGACGCGCAGTCGCCCGACATCGCAATGGGTGTAAACGAAAGCCTTGAGCTCCGCGACGGCGAAAACGATATCGACAACCAAATCGGCGCCGGCGACCAGGGAATGATGTTCGGCTTTGCCTCCGACGAAACTGACGAGCTTATGCCGCTCCCCGTATCGCTTGCCCACAAGCTCTCTAAGCAGCTCACAAAGGTGAGAAAGGACGGCACACTTTCGTATCTCCGTCCCGACGGCAAAACTCAGGTAACCGTTGAATACGATGACGACAAGGCGGTAAAGGCTGACACCATAGTTGTATCTACCCAGCACGATCCCGACGTAACACTCCGTCAAATCCGAGAGGATATCATTAATTATGTGATCACCCCCGTAATCCCCGAAAATCTGATGAGCGACAGCACAAAGATTTTTGTCAATCCCACAGGCCGTTTTGTAATCGGAGGCCCGGTCGGTGACGCGGGACTTACAGGCAGAAAAATCATCGTAGACACCTACGGCGGCTATTCACGTCACGGCGGCGGAGCGTTCAGCGGCAAGGACCCCACAAAGGTTGACCGCAGCGCGGCATATTACGCTCGCTACATCGCTAAAAACATCGTAGCGGCAGGACTTGCGCACAAGGCTGAGGTTCAGCTTGCGTACGCAATCGGCGTAGCGCACCCCGTTTCGGTAATGGTGGACACATTCGGCACCTCGGAATACACAAACGAGCAGATTTCAAACGCTGTTTCAAAGGTGTTTGACTGCCGCCCCAACTCAATCATCAATCAGCTTAAGCTGCGTGAAACAAAATATCTGCCCCTCGCCGCGTACGGCCACATGGGCAGAGAGGAGCTCGGCGTAATGTGGGAAAAGACCGACAAAGCCGAAGCGCTCAAGGCAGTGATTCAATAAAAATAACGAAGGGTTCGTTAAAATCGAACCCTTCGTTTTGTTTAGATATAATTGTCATCCTGAGCGGTGCCACAGGCAAAATCGCACAGCGATTTAGTCGAAGGATCCCCCAATGGAACAACCTCTGTTTTTCTTTGTGGGGGATTCCTCCGCGTTGGTCAAAATGACATGGTTATTTTCTATATCCGTTAAAACAAATCAAAACATCCCTTAAATCCTTTGTCAGTCTGTTTACGCACTCTGTTTTCAGATTATCGGGAACGCCGTAAAACGCCTCGGCAATGCTGCCCGCAATACATGTCAATGTGTCGCAGTCTCCGCCGAGCGATACTGCTGTGCGGATAACGTCCTCAAAATCATTTCCCTCCAAAAATGCTGTAATAGCCTCGGGAACTGTCTTTTGACAGGACTCAACGTGGCGGTAGTGGGGGCGGATATCGTCGCAGGTGCGGCTTAAATCATAGCCGAACTCGTCAATGATGTACTGATCTATGTCCTCCTTGCTGCTGCCTGTCCTCGCAAGGAAAATCGCGCTTGCCGTAGCCTCCGCGCCCTTGATTCCCTCGGGGTGATTGTGGGTAACAACAGCGGTAAGCCTTGCAATGTGCCGCGTCTGCTCAAGCGTGTCAAACATCCAGCCCGCCGCGGATACGCGCATTGCCGAGCCGTTGCCGTAGCTGTTGTACGGCTGCGGATTTTTGCTTCCAAGCCAGCCGATAAAGCTGATTCCGTAACCTGCCCCGGGATACCTGCGTCCCCATTTTTTCATTGAGCGCACAAGCGCGTCCTTTATATCGTCGTCGCTCTGTCCTAAAGTGTCAATCAGCGCCTCGGCTACCGCGATTGTAATAACCGTGTCATCCGTAAACTCGGAATACTTGCAGAAAAGCGGAAAATCCTTTGTTTTGTCGCCTCTGTCAAACTCGTAGGGCGCTCCAATCATATCTCCTAAAATTGCTCCGTACATAAATCGTACCTCCTTGTCTTTGATGAGTTAAGTATATCACTAAGGCGTAAAGCTTTGGTCGTTTTTAAAACGACATTTTAACAACCAAGCGTCGGCTGACCGTATTGGAACAGCGCGGCGTTTATTTCAAAGATATTGTAAATCTTTTTGGTGATGAAATACTCAATAATCAAATCAAACGGATTACTTTCCGAAAAAGCTATTTCGGCTCGCTGAAGCAAATCGCGCGTTGTGCTTAAATCAAGCTCCAGCGCAATCGCGAACGCAACAGCGGTCTTTTTCTTTGGCTTGTAGTTTTTGCTGCTGCGTATATGCGAAAACAGCTTGCGGTCTATGTTAGCCTTTTTGTAAACCGCCACGTCGTCCATTCCGCTCTCGTCAATCAGCTCAAACAACCGCTGCTGAAAAGTCTTGCCTTTGTTGCTCAAAATATCGTTCAGGCTCTTGCCGGAAAATTCTTCATCAACTCCCTGAGCCGACATGCGGTACGCCATATTTGCTCTTTGGGCGGCAATGCGGCGTTCGTCGATGTTTGAAATGAACCCCGAGGCTGCATACGCCTCATCCTTATGAAGCTGCGCCACGGTGTGTTCGTCAATAAACTGTTCAATATCGCCCATGAGATTTTCCGACAGCTCAAAAGCCGCCTTGTCAAATACAACAAGCACTACGTCCATATCGTGGTTAAGCAGGAATTTTCCGATTTCCGACAGCGCGATATTGAGCGCCTCATCCTTTGGAAAGCGGTACGCTCCGCTTGAAATAAGCGGAAAGGCAATACTCTTGCACTTTAGCTCGTCAGCCAGCGCAAGCGATTTTGAATAGCAGGAGCGCAAAATTTCTCTTTCGCCGTGATTTCCGTCAACCCACACAGGCCCCACGGTGTGAATAATGTACTTAGCGTTCAGCTTAAACGCGGATGTATATACAGCGTCGCCGGCTTTAATGTCGCCTATTTTCCTGCGCTCGGCAAGCAGCTTTTTTTCACCCGCGGCTCTGTAAACCGCGCCGTCGGTACCGCTTCCGATAACGGGCTTGGGGTTGGCGGTGTTTACGATCGCGTCGGACTTCACTTTGGTGATGTCGTTGCGTACAATTTGAAAAGGCATGGTCTGCACCTCGGTTCGGTTGGTATATTATTATAGTATCACGGAGGACGTGGATTTGCAATGAAAAAAGAAAATTGTAGGGTTCGGTCTTGACCGAACCGCACGAAGTGCGTTTGATAATGAGGTAAAAAACATCTCGCCAAATGGGTTCACTTTCTATGAGAAAAGAAATCATCAGCGCGACGTGCTAAAAACAGTCCACCGGACTGTTTTCTTAACGCCCTTTCGAATCCCTTCGGATACTTAGCGAACCAGCATTAAAGGGGCACCCTTTGGGTACCCCTTTAATGCTGGCTTTTCACTCCACC
>Ga0326513_10000383_pt1 | contig 37203 bp, 52 predicted proteins | sample 2_2465_0518_D_FD_203654 | JGI IMG/M metagenome (GOLD analysis project Ga0326513, IMG submission 203654) | Bovine rumen microbial communities from UC Davis, California, United States - 2_2465_0518 | ecosystem: Host-associated > Mammals > Digestive system > Stomach > Rumen | place: USA...
AATCTCTTTCACGGAGCCGGACCGGAACAAAACCACGTATGACAATATAACGGAGCTGGAGAGCGGGATTGACGCCGCTCTGCAGAAGCAGATGGACGCACTTGCAAAAGCCGTACAGGAGGCGCAGGAGGAGGCGGAGCAGGCCAGGCAGGAGGCAGCGGATGCCTATGCCCTGGCGGACGAAAACCGGCACTATGCCTGCGGCATCGTCACCACAAACGGCACGGTGTTCAAAAACAATACCGGCAGCACGCAGCTGTCGGCGATCGTGATCCGGGACGGATCGGATGTCACGGATGACATGACCATCAAGTGGTACTCGGAGGAAGTACTGATACATACAGGAAAAAGCATCACGGTGTACGCCAGCGCCATCGAAGACAAAAAGGTCTACCGGTACGAAGCGTATGACGGGGAACTGCTGCGGGGCACTTACGAAGTGACCGTGCTGGATGTCCTGGACGGTAAGGATGGCGGAAGCGGCGCAGCGGGACTGAATAACGCGACGGTTTTTCTCTATCAGAGGGCGGCAAGCGCACCGGCCAAACCTTCCGAGGCTCTGACATATAACTTTGCCACGCATACCCTGACCGGGACGCTGGGAAACTGGACGCAGGAGATACCGGAAGGTTCTGATCCGCTCTATGTGACCGTTGCGACAGCAAGCTCTTCGGACGAAACAGACAGCATTGCGGCTGCGGAATGGACTGCTCCGGTAAAGATGGCGGAGCACGGTGCGGTTGGAGCCACGGGCCAGACCGGAGCAACCGGAGCCACGGGTCAAACAGGTGCGACCGGGGCAACGGGAGGAACAGGACCTGCAGGTGCGACCGGAAAGACCGGGGCAACCGGTAAAACCGGGGCTACAGGGCAGACAGGCAGCACGGGCCTGGCAGGTTTGAACCAGGGAACAATCTATCTGTATCAACGTTCGGCAGCGGAGCCGGATAAACCGACTGCTGCTGTCACCTATACCTTTTCCACCGGAGAGTTAAGCAGCCTTCCGGCAGGCTGGAAAAGAGAAATCCCGGCATCTGACGGGAATCCCTGTTATGTTATTACAACAGCAGCGATCAGCAGAGAGGCGTCAGTCACGATTGCGGCTACGGAGTGGTCTGCACCGGTCAAACTGGTGGAAGATGGTGTGGACGGTGCGACAGGCGCTACGGGGCAAACAGGAGCCACGGGAGCGACTGGGAAAACGGGCGCAACGGGAGCCACAGGAAAGACTGGCGCTACAGGTGCTACAGGCCAGACTGGTGCAACAGGAAACACCGGAGCCACCGGCCAGACGGGAGCAACCGGTAAAACTGGCGCAACAGGAAACACTGGAGCCACCGGAGCTACAGGCGCAAAAGGCGATACCGGGGATGAAGGTGTCGGAATCGCAACGATCACCGCGTATTATCTGGCAACGGCTTCCGGCAGCGGGGTGACAAAGGATACCGCCGGATGGACGACGGATGTACAGGCCTTGACCGAGACAAAGCGCTTTCTTTGGAAGTATGAAGTAGTGGATTATACAGATCCGGATAAAACGGACTATGAATCGGATCCTTGCGTGATCGGCGTTTACGGCAATAAAGGAGCTACCGGTGCCACAGGAAAGACGGGCGCCACAGGCGCAACGGGCAACACAGGTGCGACAGGAAATACCGGCGCCACGGGTGCCACAGGAAAAACCGGAGCCACAGGGCAGACAGGTGCAACCGGACAGACCGGGGCAACCGGACAGACCGGGGCAACCGGCAACACGGGAGCCACTGGAAACACGGGAGCCACTGGAAATACCGGAGCCACAGGCAATACCGGTGCGACCGGGGCCACAGGTAAAACGGGTGCGACTGGGAAGACCGGAGCAACCGGCGCAACGGGCGCGACCGGCGAAGACGGCTGCACGATCGTGATCCTGACCAGCGCGGGAAGCGTATTCAAAAACAGCGCCGGCAGCACAACCCTGACCGCAAGGATCTACCAGGGAGACAGTGAGATAGACGCGGCCGGAACGGCGGCAGTGTATACATGGTCACGGTATCTGAAGAACGGAACGAAGGATACGGCCTTCAGCAAGACAGGGAAAACCATTACCGTTACAGCGGAACAGGTGGATGAAAAAGCAGATTATGAAGTGGAGGTGAGTTGGTGAAGGCAGCAGTATATTCAGGATCAAGAAATCTCTATTCGGACATGGTGACATCGGTCAAATCGCTCCTGATCCATTCGGATGTGGACAGGATTTATCTGCTGACAGAAGACGATGATTTTCCGTTCCTGCTTCCGGAGCGGGTGCAGACCATTAACGTCAGCAATCAGAAATTCTTTCCGGCGGACGGACCAAACATGAAGAGTTCATATACGTACCTTGCGATGATGCGTGCGGCGCTGGCTCATGTGTTCCCGGAACTGGATACCATTCTTTCTCTGGATGTGGACACGATTATCGATGGAGACATCAGCAAGGTATGGGATCTGCCGCTTGGAGACGATTATTATTTTGCGGCCTCCAAAGAAGAGCACCGCTCTTATGCGGAACTCCTCTATACCAACATGGGTGTGACGCTGTTCAACCTGAAAAAGCTGCGGGACGGCAAGGCCGATGAGGTGATCGATGTTCTTAACCGCAGGAGGTATACCTGGGTGGAGCAGGATGTGTTTAACTACCTTTGCCAGGGCAGGATCCTGGAGATGCCGAGCAGCTACAACGTGAACACATGGACGGAAAATACCGATGACAAAAGAATCCTGCACTACGCAGGCTTTTCAAACTGGCAGGAGTTCCCGGCGTATCTGAAGTACCAGGGGATTCCGTTTGCGGATATCAGGAGGGCGGTATGAAGATTTTTATTGCGGTGCCGACCTTCGAAAACATTTCGCCGGATACCTTTAAAAGCATATACGGGCTGGATCCATGCGGGAACTGGCTGGTATTCGACTTTGTCAGAGGCTATGACTGCGCGACAGCCAGAAACCAGATCGCACGGCAGACGCTGGGGGAAGGCGCGGACTATGTCCTGATGGTGGACAATGACATTGTGCTGCCTTCGGATGCCCTGGCGCATTTGCTGGAGGATCCCAAAGAGGTATGTCTGGGGCTGTACGCCAGCCGGACGGCGAAAAACATCTATGATGGAAACGTCTGTATCTATAAGACAGGGGAGTTTGATTATAAAACGCAGTACAAAACGCAGGAAATACAGGGACTGCTGGAAAACGGTGTGGGAAAGGTACGGATCCACGGCGGCGGCATGGGCTGTGCCCTGATCCGGGCAGACGTTTTCCAAAGGCTTTCTTTCCCGTGGTTTGACTGGGTGAATTATCCGGATCGGGGGATTCTGTCGGAGGATCTATATTTCTGTGAGCAGTGCACACAGAACGGGATCCCGATCTACGCGGACACACGGGTGAAATGCGGGCACCTGTTCCGGCATGTGCAGTGGCCCGTATAACAGGAGGATACGATGCCTACACTGAAACAAAGACTTACGATATTTGATGTGTCGGATGGCGCGACCGGTGCCACCGGGGCAACTGGAAAGACAGGCGCTACTGGCGCAACCGGTAAAACAGGAGCCACAGGAGCGACGGGCAACACAGGCGCAACCGGCAATACAGGCGCTACTGGAAATACTGGAGCGACAGGCCAGACAGGTGCCACCGGTGCTACAGGTGCGGATTTCGGCTGGAACATGATCATCGGGACGCTGGATCCGGATGTGAGTGTACAGGCGAACTGGCCACATATTGACGGACAGGCCGCAAATACGACATGTAATGCAGGAACACGGACAATAGCAGAGCATGGGTTTCGACAGACCAATTCAGGCGCGGCCAGAACATATATCCTGTTTGGAAAGACAACGGCATCAATGAACGGACTGGAAGCGGGAAAAACCTATACGCTTTCTTTTGACGCGGCATGGAAGGTTTTGTCGTCAGCAACTGGAATGGCGAATGGGACGACCTATTACATGCGCGCCATGCTTTATGATGATAAAGCGACAACCGGTACGGCGGCGTTGGATCAGTATGAAAACTTTGGTACGGTGGCGAAGGCAAATAAGGGAACAGAGATGTCCGGACGATGCGAGTTTACCTTCACTGTGCCGGAAAATGCAACTATTTGCTATTTGTATATTTCCTGCAGTCTCTCGAAGGCAAGTCATTATGCCGCCGGCGATTATATCGAGCTGGCGAATCTGAAGCTGGAACCCGGAGACACTGCAATGCCCTGGACGCCGCATCCGAGTGATATCGTTGGAGAAACCGGTGCTACCGGAGCCACAGGTGCGACAGGCCAAACGGGAAGTACCGGAGCCACTGGTCAGACTGGAGCGACAGGCGCGACAGGCCAAACAGGCAATACCGGTGCAACCGGAGCGACCGGTAAAACGGGCGCTACTGGAGCGACTGGTAATACAGGGGCCACAGGAAAGACGGGAGCCACGGGTGCAACAGGAGCAACAGGAGCTACTGGTAAAACGGGCGCCACAGGAGCTACTGGTGCAACAGGCGCTACTGGAGCCACGGGAGCGACAGGGAAAACAGGCGCAACAGGCGCCACAGGTGCAACAGGCGCCACGGGTGCAACAGGCGCTACAGGACCGACGGGGCAAATGCCGTATGCGACATGTGGTACAGCGGCAGCGACCGTTGACAAGGTGGCTACGATTACGCCTGCAACAACATCATTCAGCCTGGTCACCGGTGCAATGGTCGCAGTACGGTTTACGACAACAAACAGCGGAGCGGTTGCTTCACTGACGCTGAATGTAAACAGTACCGGAGCGAAAAATATCAAATACAGAAATGCGAACCTGAGCGCAGCGAATGTTCTGTCAGCAAACCGGACCTATATGTTCTGTTACGATGGAACCTACTGGCAGCTGATGGGAGATCTGGATACAAACTCAAACACCTATGACCGGACCAGGTACAGCGTTGCGGTTAAGGCGGCATCGGCCATCGTAAAAGCCAATATCATTGTAGGAGACGTTTCTGGTTTTCATCATTTAAAAACTGGCGGCACCTTTGATGTTACATATCCGATTCTCTATAACAATACGGCGATCGCAGCAGGAGCAACAGGAACGGATAACTATCTGATGATTCCGTTTACAGTGACTACGACGCAAAGCATAACTCTCACAGCCTATAAAGCTGTGTATATCAAGGGAAAACTGTCCGGCAATACGTTCACGCCGGCCAGTACAGTGCCGCTGACGCAAACCATACCGACATCGGTAGATGGCTTCCGGTATATCCTTCTGGGAATTGCTTACAGTGCAACGGGAATTTACCTGCAGGCAGACCATCCGATCTATGCTTACTACAATGGCGAGTTCCAGGAATGGACAGAGACCGCGAACTATATGAGGGTACAGGACGGCATTATCATTGGCGATCATACTACAGAAACACTGGGGAAGAATGTCCTGATCGATTCGGACAGCATGGATATCCGGGACGGATCAACCCTGCTTTCGTCATTTGGGGCAGCATTGATAAGGCTTGGAATTGACGCGTTTACTGCCCAGATCAAGATGTGTGATGACAGTCTGGTGATTACCGGAATGAACCAGAACGGGAGAAAATACAACCGGATCATATCAGACGAAACATTATCTCTTGAAGGGGATTATGTTTATCTGAATGCCACGGACATACAGCTTTGGGCGGACAGGATATGGCTCACTATCGACGGAGATCCGACATCGGCACAACCGATAAAAGATTTTGTAATCGATAAGGGTTTATCCGGAACTCAAGGATTGAATTCGAGTGAAATTGGAGGCGGTGAGATTCACTGGCAGAAATGGGCGTCGGGAAAACTCGAAATATGGGGCCGTAGTTGGGCCATTAAAAACGCGACCATCAACAAATCTTCGTGGGCAAATGGCTACGAGAGTACTGAACGTTTTACTTTATGGGGGACGTGGCCGGTTCCGTTCGTTGACGTTGAGCCGGCAGTTTCGTATCGAATGACGTGGTGCGATACGGCTTCCTTCGCTGGAGATTATTGGTTTATAGAATCGCCATTCGATTCATCCGGATCTGCACTGTTAGATTCAAAAGTGTATACCCCGTGGTTTAAGTTCTGGCGCGGCACATCGAAAACATTCGGACACCCGGCATTTGCGTTCCAGGCCGTGGGAAGATGGAAATAAGGAGGAAATATAAACATGAAATACATAACAGTTGAAATTCAGAAATTTGAAGACGGAAACATCGGGTTGCTTACGGCTGTAAAAGATACGGAACGCGAAGCGATTTCCCAGTTCCACACTGTCATGGCAGCGGCTGCGGTATCCAACCTGCCACGGCATTCCTGCACCATGCTGACGGAAGCGGGAACACCTCTTCGTTATGAGAGTTACGAAAAGATCGTGGAACCGGAAGAAACGGAGGAAGAAGCGTAATGGACTTCCTGGAAACAGTCGGCGCGATCGCGGCGGTGTGCGGATGTATCACTGCGGTCGGCGCCGTGGTGCTGCTGATCGTCGCAATCATCAAGAAGGCAAAGGCACCGAATGACAAACAGAACGAAAGACTGGATGCACTGGAAGAAAAGCTGATCGAAGCCGGCAGACGGATCGATGCGCATGACCAGTATTTTAAGAATGACCTGCTTCGGTTTGATAAGATTGAAAACGGCAACCGGGTGGTGCAGAGGGCGCTTCTGGCGCTCCTGTCGCACAACATCGACGGAAATGACATTGAGCCCATGAGACGGGCGAAGCAGGAACTGCAGGATTATTTAATCGAACAATAAAACGAAGGGTTGTCCGGAAGGGCAGCCCTTTCATTCACTTCAAAGGAGGAAATGAAAAATGAATATCAAATGGATGAAAGCAGCAGGAATACGTGCGATCAAAACGGTGTGCCAGACAGCAATCGCAACGATCGGGACGAGTGCACTGATCAGTGAGGTGAACTGGGTCATTGTCGCGAGCGCGTCTGCCCTGGCAGGTGTGCTGTCGATGCTGACTTCCGTGGCAGGATTGCCGGAGCTGAAAGAAGAGGAGGAGTGACGCATGGCAGCGAAACCGAATATCATTGATGTGATTGCGCAGAATGCGTATCAGGTGCCTGCGCACAACGCGAACAGTCATCAGTACCTGGCTATCCACTACCTGGGCGTCAACGGGGAGAATCCGAACCTGTACGGCGGCGGATACGGCGGGCATTTCTATGTATCGAAGGGCGGGCAGTGCTACCAGGCTGCGCTGGTCACCGACCTTCTGTGGCACGTCGGCGCTTCCTCAGGCTTCTCATATGTGCATCCGACAGCCAGGAACGCCAACACGATCGGCATCGAATGCGCGACATACAGCTCCGGCGGCGCCTGGTTCTTTACAGAAGCAACCCAAAGGGCCTGCGCACAGCTGGCGGCCTGGATCATGGACACCTACGGCATTCCGATGTCGAACCTGCTGCGCCACGGGGATATCACGACAAAGCATTGCCCTTCGCCGTATTTTGACAATCCCGGATCCGGACCGAACTGGACATGGGAGAAATTCAAAGCGCAGGTGGCAGTATATCGCGGACAGTCATCTTCCGGCAGCGGGTCTTCGGCACAGACCACAGAAAGCTGGAAGGCGATCGGAACAGCGGTCTGCACGGATTATCCGGTGAATGTCCGCGCAACGCCTGCAGGAACGGTTCTCGGCCAGCTGGGAAAAGGCAACCGGTTCGAAGTGGACGGCAAAAAGGAAGGTGCCTGGATCCACATCAAAGTGGCCGGTATCGGGATTGGCTGGATCCATAAGGACTATGTACAGTATGATCAGCCCGTGAAGACTGCAGCATCAGCCTGGAAGGCGATCGGAACGGCTACGGCAACCGCCAATGATGTCAATGTGCGGTCCACACCTTCGGATCAGACATCTGCGAACAAGATCGGAAAGCTGAACAAGGGAAACCGGGTGGAATACAACGGAGAAACCTCGAACGGCTGGAGAAAAGTCAAAGTGGCCGGCATCGGAATCGGATGGGTGCACGGGCAGTGGCTGAAGAATGATTGAAGAATGAATTTTCGGTTGTTTTGAAATGAGGTCAAAATCTGAATTTCATTCGGCTTTTCATTCGGCTTTTTGAAGAAAAAAAGCCTTATTTTTCGAAAAAATGCTTTCGTTTGTGAAAGATGATTCTTCTCAGGAATGCCCGTAAAATAAGGAAAAACCGCGGCTTTTCAGCAAAGCCGCGGTCTTTTCAAAACCAGCAAGCGACGGGAATCGAACCCGCCTATAAACGTTCAAAAATGCCGATAAAATAAGGGCTTTCAAAATTTCATTCGGCTTTTCATTCGGCTTTTTGGAAAAAATTCTTCAGTTTTTCCACGGCTGTGTCTTTGTCCGTCTGCGCAAGGTGCGTGTAAATCCTGCGCATGACAGCCGGATCCGACCAGCCACCGAGGCGCATGGTTTCCTGTTCGGACAATCCCAGATGATAGCATAACGACGCGAATGAATGACGGAGTTCGTGGAGCGTTACATCAGGAAGACCGGCATTCCGACAGATATCGTGCAGATGGATCTCGATTCTGGCAGGCGATTTTCCAAAGAGATATTCTTCCGGATCTCCGGACAGGAGCTCTTCAATGCGCGGAATCAGCATGGGAACATCCCTGCGGCTGGACTGGTTTTTGTTGGATTCTTTTGCCACCAGCTTGCTGCCTGGACCGCTGACCATTGCGCCGCGCACATGGATGATGCCGTCAGAAATGTTCTTCCGCTTCATACCGAAGACTTCGCTGCGGCGCAGGCCATGCAGCGCCAGAAGATAAAACAGTTCGTAGCGGTCGCCCTCTGCAGCCTTGATAAAGCTTTTGATCTGATCCGGTTCCAGAAACGCACGTTCTTTGCGGATGACCTGCGGCAGCGTAACTGTGCCGGGATCGATTCCGTTTTCTTTCAGCACGGTTTTCAGAAAACCCCATGCGTTTTTCAAAGTTTTCTCTCCGCAGATCCTGGACTCCGCATTGATAACGGCCTGCCAGTTCCTGATCTTGGAGATCCTGCACGGCATGGTGTCTTTGAACCGGGAACGGGCTATTGTCTGATATCCCCGGATCGTGGACGGCGACAGGACGTTTTCGCGGGATTCAATATACTTTTCCACAGCATCCCTCAGAACCATATCAGAAGGCTTCTCGATATGCCGGATCCCGCTCCGGTGTTCCGCCTTGATCAGGGCAGCAACATTTTCGCATTCCTTTTTTGTCGGCCTGGTGACTGAAATGCGCTGTCCGTCAAGCTTCAATTCTATATTCCAGCTGCCGGAAGGAAGCTTCCGGGGCTTGGGGACTCTCACACTATCATCCTCCTTGCGTATCAAAGAAGAGGATGATATAATCAAAACGATCAGTATCATCCTCCGGATGCGTGGCGGCATCCTGTATTTGTGGTGGTATAATGTGTTGCCGGGAGGGTGGTGCCTCCCGGTTTTCTTTTTATGAGTTACATGATATAATATGAAAAACCAGTCAATGCGAGGTATTGCGATGTCATATGCAATCTATAAATGGTTAGTCCGGCAGTTCAGAAAGCCGAAAACAATAGTTCTTCTTCTGATAAGCGTTATTGGCGTTTTGATGATTGTATTATTTAACGGCAATAATATAATGCAGGGTGTCGGCATTTCTCTCCTGGCTTCCGGTGTTATTTCGGCAATGTCCGTCTTTTTCATCAATGATGAAGATCCGGTCAGGACAGCAAGAGCATGGGGCTTGGAGCATGTATATAAAACCCGCGGCGAAATGAATGCTTCCTGTGATGAGTATATGGCGCACGCTAAAACGATTAAGGCAATTGGCTTTGGTTTCCGATCCTTGAGAGACAGTCAGGAAGGACAGATTCTCAAAATTCTCAGAAAAGGCGGAAAGGTAAAGCTCCTTACGATGATGCCTGATTGTGATGCGCTGAAACTTCGGGAACGGGACGAGAATCAGACAATCCGCGATACTATCACAGAGTTGATCCAATGGGCGAAGGATACCAACGCAAAGAATTACAATGGCAGAATCGAAATCAGGTATCATGACCATCTTCCGTTGAATTTTCTCTTTCTGATGAATAACAGAATGTTTGCTGGTCCGTATGAATATGGAAAAATAAGCCAGCAGACCATATCGTTTGAATACAGCGTTTCAGGGGCAGCCTATGAATACTATGAGCAATATTTCGACAGGTTATGGAATGATGCAAAATTCTGTTCGGACGCTCTTGAATAAGAGGAAGTATATGCCTTCGGGGATACTTCGTATGCCGCTCAGGAACAGTTATCTTCTCCCGGTCCTCAGCTGTTTAAACACCAAGCTGCTGTTTCAGCGCAGTCTGAAGGACCTGGGAAAAATTCAACCCGGCAGCGGTAGCCGCCTCGTTCAGCCATTCAGGAATAGATAAGGTTTTCTTTACGGCTTTGTTGTTGTTCCGCTTCTGATAGCCGATCGTATCGCACATAACCATATTTACAAACTCATCACCTGAAAGATCAATAGCATTTCTGGAAGACGGGGCCGGAACAGGTTTTCCGTCTTTTTCATAATCATAAAGAGTGAACGCAAGAACATCTTCCGCCATATAAAGCGCTTCCGCGAGATTTTCGCCGCAAGTATAGCATCCTTCCAGATCCGGAAAATTCACAGAAAACATACCATTATCTTCAGGGGTAAAAACTGCAGGATAAACATATTTAGCCATTCTTTTTCTCCTTTCAAAGTGAGCGAAGCAATGAGGAGCAGGGGCTTATTTCAGCCCCGCATCCCTCAGAATTTTATTTGCTGTGCCAGTTGGGATTTCCCTGCTTGGATGGCGCCAGACTCGGAAGTCTTTTCCAGTGATTGGACTGTGCCATTTATCATGTTCTGCACCATGATCAACCATGAAGCACCCGGCCTTTTTCAGCATCTTGGTTAATTCTGATGTCTTCATTGCTTCGCTCCTTTCTTTCCTCTTTCTGATTACAGTATAACACGTAATAATACGTATGTCAAGCATAAATATGTAAAAATACGTATTTATTTTATCAGGCGGAACATTCTGTGCTTTTCTCGAACCCCTCATCCGTATATTTCTTCTGTTCTGTCAGATCTGTAATATAGTCCCGGGCCTTTTCTTTGCCGAGACCATTAAGTTTCTGATAGTCGTCGATCAAAGCAGATTCATCATCGGACAGGGTACGTTGCATTTTTACAACAGCTTCACGTTCAATATCTTTTCCGCGAAGTGTATTTAAGTCAACATTAAAGAAGTCGGCTATACGTTCTTCGGTTTCAAAATTTGGCTCGCGTTCTCCGACTTCGTACATACTGATGGTAGAGGGGCGGAGGCCTAATTTACGAGCCAGTTCTGCCTGCGAAAGACCATCTCTCTTTCGGTAATACTTAAGCATATCTTTGAAATCAGCCATTACAAACCTCCATTTTGATTAACGTAGAATGATTATTTCACAAAAAGTGAAAAATTGCAATATAAAAACTTCACAAAAAGTGTTGACAAAAACAAATCGTAGGTGTATGTTAAAAATAACTTCACGAAATGTGAGCAATAAAAAAGGAGGAATCGATGGAAAGCGAATTTAATCCGAAGAAAGCAGGAGAGAAACTTATAGCACTTCGAGGAACCAAAACCAGAAGAGAAGTATCAACTGCATTGAACATCTCTGAATCTGCACTTGCCATGTATGAATCGGGTGAACGAACACCGAGAGATACGATTAAGATAAGAATTGCAGATTATTATGAAGTGCCGATTACAGCAATATTTTTTTAATCAAAAACAACACGAAACGTGAGTGATCTGCTATCCTACGGATACCAGATTTTATAGAGTCTTGACAGACTCTATAAAACAGATCTCAAAGGATAGGAGGTGAACGGAGTGAACATCACTGAAAACGTCCGGAAGATAGCTGCTGAAAAGCGGATCCCGCTGGCAAAAGTAGAAGAGATCGCAGGGATCAGCAAAAACAGTATCCATAAGTGGAGCAAGAATCTTCCTTCCGTGGACAAGGTGGCAAGAGTGGCAGATGTACTGAATGTAACCGTTGATGAGCTGATCAAATAGGAGGAGAAGAATAATGCCATACATCAAACCCAGAGAAAAGCCGTTTGAGAAAGTGAGCAAACTGCTCAGAGGCGAAAAAATTACGGGGCCAAAGCTCGGAGAGATCCTGGGGTGCTCCCATGTGACTGGCAAAAAGAAACTTGAAAATCCGGAGTTTCTTACATTGGGAGATCTCGGGAAAATCTGCACATTGGGGCATATACCGATCGAAAAGATCAGAGAAGCGATTGTGAGGTAAACATGGAAAAGAAAAAAGTATTTGCCATGTGCAGAAAATCGCAGTTGAACCACCTGCGGCGATGGCGGGGGAAGAACATCACTTGTCCGGAAGCGCAGGAGGATCCAGATTTCAAAAGATGGGTGAACCTTCTCCAGCTAATCAATGAAAACGGATGGCTGGAAGAATATGAGAAATGGTATATCGGGCAGCAGGAAATGGCAGTGGCCGCCTGGAACACGAGGGAGCTGCAGCGGCAGCAGGAGGCGAGAGGAAAAACAAATGTTCAGGAAAGCAATTAAAAATGGAATGATTAAAACATCCGGCATTGCGGCAGCGGCCATGATGGTTGGTCTTGTTGCCGGAGAGAATCCATTCACACTCACGAAGGTAGTTGCCCTTTGCGTATGTGCTGGTTGGATCACTTTGTTAATGGTGGCCAATGGTGACCGCTGAAAGGATGGCGCAGGTTTCCGATCTGATTCTGCAGCTTGCCGATACGGCGTATGAGATCGCGAAAGAGATCGGATATGGTTTTGAGATCAAAACCAGCATTGCACCGGCGGTATATCCGTATCCTCCGGGTACGGCAGCGGTAACCATGAAGATCAGTCCGGGATATGAATATTGCCACGGATACGATGGGCGTGAATGGTTGCGGTTCAAACAGATGGATATCAAGCCGGAACAGATCAGGCCCGGAGAGAAACCTGCAGAATACAGTATAGCATTTGATTTAGAAGCAAGAAAATGAGCGCCTCCCGAAAGGGAAAGCGCCCGGTTGTATAGCTACATTAATTCGACAATATTATTGTATGCTATGCAGCCGGTTCTGTCAAGAAAAACGGGGGTTTATGACCGCCGTTGATCACTTGATAAGGATATTAAAGTTAGGTACAGAAATGGCATATATCGAGAAAAGATACCGGCTGGGGAATGTCATAGAAGTCGAGCAGTATCATACAGGCAGATACGGCGCGCCTGGACAGGGACGGAAAAAGAAGAAAAAGCCGACTCCTGAGCAGGTGGCGAGAATTAACCAGGCCAACAAAGAGAAGATCTGCAGGCGGAAACTCCGGGCACATTTCAATGTCGGCGATTACTTCACTGATCTGACCTATGCGAAGGATGCGAGACCGCCGGATATGGAGGCGGCAAAGCAGCATTTCCGCGAGTTTATGCGGATCGTTCGCAGGGAATACAGGAAAAGAGGACGGGAACTGAAGTGGATCCGGAACATTGAGGTGGGGCAGAGAAATGCCTGGCATGTGCATCTGGTAATCAACAGGATACCAGATACGGATCTGATCATCCGTAAGGCTTGGAAGCAGGGAAAGGTAATCATACAAAACCTGACGCCGGATGGTGAATTCAAGAAACTGGCCGAGTATATCACGAAATCACCAGTAACGGAGGAAAGACTGATCGAGTCGGATTACTCCAGCTCACGAAACCTTCCGATTACGGAGCCGGAGAAGCGTGTGTATAAGCGGTGGAAAACGTGGAAAGAGAATCCGAAGATACCGGAAGGCTGGTATCTGGATATAGACAGTCTTTTCGAGGGAGAAAATCCGGTCACTGGGTATCCATACCGGACATATTCACTTTTTAGAATTCAGAGGGAATGAGAGAAGCGACGAATGGAAAAATACTTTAGCAGAGTATACACTGACCGCCCGGATTATGCGGATTTTGATTCACCGGCCAAATTTACGGCGATAGAAAGTATCATAGCAAAGAGGCTGCGGGAGCACCCGAACGCAATCTGTTCATATTCGGGCGGATCAGACAGCGACATTATGATCGATGTGATTGAACGGACAAGAAAAGCGTTCGATCTTCCGCCGATTAAATATGCGTTTTTCAACACAGGTCTGGAGATGATGGCGACAAAACAGCATGTCAAAAATACGGCGAAGAAATATGGCGTTGAAATCAAAGAGTATAAACCGGAGATCGGCATTGTCAAAGCAACGCGGACATATGGCATTCCGTTCGTATCGAAAAACATATCCGCCGGTCTGGAAGAATGGCAAAAAAAGAAGGTGCCTCTATCAATTGCGGATGAATATGAACAGGCAGAAGACAAGGCCAAAAAGCGAAAAGAGTTGTCGAAGAGATATCCAAAATGTGAAAGCCTGATCAATTTTCTTTGTTGCTGCAATTCAGCGGGGGAGGAGAGGCCGAACATTCAGCTGGTTATCAATTCGTCGAAATATATGCGCGATTTTATCAAAGAGCATCCGCCGGATTTTAAGATCAGCGCGCAATGCTGTGATTACTGCAAGAAAGCTGTCGCGCATGAAGCACAAAAGGGCTATGAGATGATCATCACCGGCGAACGCCGGGACGAAGGAGGTATGAGATCGGTGCCAAGGAAAGATAATACGGCCCTTTGCTATACGGAAACCGCAGATGGGTCGTATCGCCTGAGACCTCTGTATTATGTATCTGACAAGGATAAAGCATGGTACAAGGAACGCTTTGGCATACGATATTCGGATGCGTATGAAGTTTACGGCTTGACAAGGACAGGGTGTTGCGGCTGCTCGATATCATATAAGGCAGTGGAGGATCTGAAAAAGATCGAAAAGTATGAGCCGAATGTCGTAAAAGCCGCCTGGAATATTTTCGGAAAAAGCTACGAGTATCGGAAATTATACAACGAATACAAAGAGAGAAGGAAAAATGAAGACCGGAGAAACAGAGAACAAATTCCAGGGCAGATGACGATTGAAGAATGGATGCATTTCATAGGGGACGCGATATGAGAGTATACATAGCAGGAAAAATAACCGGATGCCCGGAATATAAAGAGAATTTTGCGGCAGCGGCTTTTGCTGTCCGAAATATGGGACATGAACCGGTTATCCCGTTTGAAGGGACAGCCGGAACGGAAACATACAAACAGTATATCGACCATGGTCTTGAGGTTTTGAGGACCTGCGACGCCATTTACATGATGGCCAACTGGCCGGACTCAAAAGGAGCGATCCTGGAGCGGATGTATGCGGAAGTGGTCGGGATGCAGATGATCGAGGAAAGGATAGATCTATGAGCGATTACAGGGAACAGACCGGAAGCTGCATGTTCTGCGGTCAGAGCAGGATCATAGAGATGACGGAAGACGAATGGCTGGAGAGGATCCAGAAGACAAACAAATCAGGCGCGACGATCGCGGATTACATGGCAAGCAGGGAATGCAACTGCAGGAACGGACAGGAATGGCGGGATAAGCAGGAGAACATTGAGCAGGCGCATTCGAACATAGATATGATATTCGGCGAGAAATATCCTGAGGTAGCGGATATACTGAGCAAATCAGTCGAGATGATCGCGGAAGGCGTGATCAGGAAGATCACAATCATGACGCCGGAGAAGTACCAGGCACTCATGGAAAAGAAAAGAGGCAGCATATCCGTCCGGCTGAAAGAGATCAACGAAACGGAGCTGACGACGTGACGCGGAGCATCCTGCACAGGAAAGACGGAACCTGCTATCTGTGCGTGAGATTGGGCGGCGATTACAGGATTCACAGGCAGTTGGAAAAGCATCATGTATTCCCAGGGAAAAACAGGATGGTCTCTGACAGAAACGGCCTGATCGTCTGGCTGTGCCATGAACATCACAGAAGCAGTGCGGCAGCGGTACACGTCTGCCACGGGAATATGCTGATCATTCAGCAGGACGCGCAGCGGGAATATGAGAAGACACACACCCGTCAGCAGTGGATGGAGCTGATCGGAAAGAATTATCTGGAGGAAGATGAACAGGACAGTATTGAACGCCTATAAAAAAATAGGTGTTGAAATGAATAAGCAGGTAAATATCATCCTGCCGGCGGCAGCGGTTGTTCTGTGGAAGCAGTTCGGCTGGCGGAAAGTGCGGATTCTCAGAAGGCTTGTAACAACCTCAAAGGTAGTGAACGAATGTGGACAGATGGGGCCAATGAAGAGCGTGATGCAGATGCTGGAAGAGGAAACAGGCATCGAACTGCAGCTGTCAGGATATCCGTCTTATCATGAGTTTTCCTACCTGGACAGTAACAAGTGGGACGGGAAAGGTTTGACGAAACCGCAGATGGTGGCCATGTATGGGAAAATGGCCAAATGGATTGCGCCTCAGATTATAGCAGGGATATGTCTGGCGCTCTACAGAGATGAAGGATTCGGAGCGGAAAGGCTTGGCAGGTTTATATCTGGTCTGGATGCGATCCGCAAGGAACTTGGAGAGGTTCCGAAATCTTACAAAGAATTGCTGGAGAAAGAAACAGATATCAAGGCAGCAGATCTGCAGATATAGGGGGGAATATGACCAGAGAAGAAGTGTTGGAAAAAGCAAAAAGTATTGTAAACGGCGACCGGGATCAGGCTTACGGGAAGCCGGAAGATAATTTTGCGAAAATCGCAAGGTTGTGGAGCACATACCTGGATGAACACATAGGACGCGAGGATGTTGCGATCATGATGATGCTCATGAAGATTGCCCGGCTGGCTTCCAGCGAATACCAATCAATGGATTCCTGGATCGACATCGCGGGATACGCGGCCTGCGGAGCGGAAATCGCGGGAGGTGGCGCATGAAGAAGCTGACAGGAATAATGCTGCTGCTTCTGATGGTTCTGGCAGCGGGATGCGGTCAGACGGAACCGCAGACAATCACACTGCCGGTGACAGTGGAAGAGTGCAGGGCAGCTGCAGCAGAAACCAAAGTAGAAACATCAAAAAGTGAAATGCAGAAGTGGAAAACTCAAATGGAAGTCGCAGAAGCCGTTGCAGAAAGTCGTAATGAAGAGCCGGACGAAGAAGTTATTGCGGCTTCCGAACAGGAACCGGAAGCAGAAGCGGAAACAAACGTTCTGGCGAAAACGGAAGCAGAACCGGAACCGGTTCAGGAGATAGTGCAGGAGCCGGAGCCGTGTATTGAGTATCCGGAAGGAGAGACAGGAAATTACTACGAAGATCTTCCGGATGAAACCAGCGAGGTCTGGCAGTATGAAGAACTGGAAGTGCAGGAAACAGGCATGCAGTATCTTGGCGTTTACTATATCACGCACTACAGTGCGGAGCTATGCAGGAACGCCATCGGCGCTGCGGAAGTGCCGGGCGGTTTGGTAGAGGGAACGTCGATTGCGGTCCCGGAATACTGGATGCTGGGGCACTGGTTCTATATCGAAAATCACGGTACATTCCGGGCAGATGATATATCGGACGGTCCGTTTGATATCTTTCACTGGTATACAGAGGATGCCGTGGGTGCGGATTATCAGAATGTTTGGTTAGTGGGGTGATTGGATGATTTCCTGTCTGAACAATTCACAGTTAGTCGTACAACTGCAAGAGAAATGTTGCATGGACTGACGAAGTGGAAAGCTAAGGATAATTTCAAGAAGCAGTATTCAGGAGGTAGGAATGAAAAAGAATGAAGCAATCAGTATACTTGCCACATCTGTCAGACCGAGAGAACCGAAAGGCAGAACAAGATATGATGAAGCTGTAAAGATGGCAATTAATGCATTAAACGAGCCAGAGCGGAAGAGGGGGAAGTGGATTCGTGGAGGAGCGTATCCACATCACATATTTTGTTCTGCGTGTTATGCGACTTATGTTCCCAATGACGAATGGGACATCTGGAAAACGGACGGAATGGATTGTTGGAGATTGCCGAGAAAGTTTTGTCCGAACTGCGGCGCGGATATGAGAGGAGAACAGAATGGCTAAATACATCATTGAAATTGAAGACGTGCCGTCAATGTTAGAAGATGGAATTGCGTTTTATAAATGTGTTGATGCTCCGTGGTGGTACATATCAGATATACATGTAAGTAAACTGAAACAGTATGAAGATGTGAAACGCAATACAGGGGAATGGAGAGAACATATCTTTGATGGAATAATGGGTGGCAGACCCAGAGCATTGATGTGTACGAACTGCAATGTCATTAGCATGTATGCATCTAACTTTTGCCCGTATTGCGGTGCAGATATGAGAGGTAAACAGGATGAATGAATTGAAACCATGTCCGTTTTGCGGTGGAGAAGCAAGACTCTTGCTAAATGCAAAGAGAAAAATATACGGCAAAGATGAGTATAAGACAGGTGCGGTAGCATGTTGTAACGTATGCGAAGCAAGAATGTTTTACGGAAGTGAAAAACTTGCAATTGAGGCATGGAACAGGAGAGAAGGCGATGCACCGACCATCGAGCCACAGCGGAAGATGGGAAAGTGGATAAACCATCGCAATGATGATGGTCATAACATTGCAGACTGTTCGATGTGCGGGAATCCCATGCAGTGGTTTGATCCAGATATAACACCGAATTATTGTCCCACCTGCGGCAGTTACAATGGAGGTGACCAAGTATGACAATCGAAAGAGCGATCCATGAGATCGAGAACATGATTCATCTTTTTGAGGACAGAATCGGCAACGGGACAATCGCAAAGATCTGGGTTACTGCAGATGATATCGATGCGCTGCACATGGCCAAAGAAGCGCTGCAGCGGCAGCAGGATATGGAGGATGATCGACGATGAGAGTGAAGCTTGATGCAGGCGCCTGGCTTCCGGAGCGGGCGCATGAATTGGATGCAGGCTATGACCTGCGGACTCCGGTGCGTGTCGTGGTGCGGGCACATGACAGCGCGGTAATTGACACCGGCGTACATGTGGAGATCCCTGCCGGATGTGTCGGATTCCTGAAATCCAAGAGCGGTCTGAATGTCAATCATGATCTGGTCGGTGAGGGCGTGATTGATGCGGGATATACCGGGAGCATCCAGGTAAAACTGTATAACAACGGCCCGCGGATCCACATTTTTGAACCGGGCGATAAAATTATCCAGCTTGTCATACTGCCGATTCTAACACCGGAGCTGGAACAGGTTGCTGAACTGAAAGACACCGAACGCGGATCCGGAGGATTCGGTAGCACCGGAAAATGAATCGACTGCCCCGGCCGGCGTTGAGAAAAAAATATAAGGCTTTATCTCAAACCATGCTTAAAGCAGCGGCGGGCCGGCGCCGCAAAGAACGTAACCGCACCGCCTTGCGGTTGACCATAGACGGAACTGACATCTTTGCACCCTTCAAGATAGATTCCCAGAATGTATGAAGCTCCGGAGGCGGCCGGAGCGTAAAAGAGTGATGGAAGAAAAACGATACGAGTATAAAGGAAAACTGTATACGGCAAGAGAACTGTCAGCCATGAGTGGACTTAGCAGCAAGGTAATCCGCGCAAGGATCCGGCTTGGAAAATCAGTGGAATGGGCCGTGACACACGAAAAACGCGGCAAAAGCAGAACAACAGGAGGGCATGACGGCAGCTGCAGGAGATATGACTGTCTGCATCAGGATGGATCAGGAACATGTAGCTTGAGAAAGAAAATGGATTCCTGCAACAGCTATGATGATGCGTTTGAATACTACTATGGTGATGCCTATCGCAGGAAGGTTCCAAGGGGAAATACGAAAACAGTATCATGCGGCAGCGGCAGCGCTGTTATAAACATAAACGTTGATGAAACCGACCATGACCGCTGGCGAAGAGAAAGGGAGGTTCTATTGCAATGAAACAGAAAATGGTTGGAGAGAACTGGAAAATAAAAGCGGGAAAAATAGAAATGCTTACAATCCGGGATTCGCACGGCGTCATGCACCGGCCGGTGCTCATAAAAAGGGAGCGGCCATTTACATTTCATCCAGGCCATATGAATTCGGAAAACGACAAAGACTGATACAATTCAAAAGACCAGTGAATGAGGGATCAGGCAGCGAATGAGGACAAAGCAATGGTATTTGCGGAAAAGCAGAAATGGTGCCGAAGGTACATAGATGCTGTTGAGAAGGAAAGGGAACTGTTAGGGCGGATCAAAAGCGTGGAACTGGAGATCAGACAGACACATGTGGATGCCGGCATCTCCGGTATGAAGATAGACGGCATGCCGCGGGCACGCCGGCCGCAGGATCCGATGGCGCGGTATATCGATGAACTCGGAAAGCTGCAGGAAGAGAAGGAACGTTTGCAAAAGCGTTTGAAAGAACAGCAGAGACAGAGCGCGGCGGCAAAGTATTCTCTGACAAAAGCATTTAAAAAACTGCCCTGGAAACTGGAGCAGGTTCTCCTGTATCGTTATATTCTCCGCAGGAACGGCAGATGGTATACATGGGAGATGATTGCGGAAGAAATTGACAGGGACATTTCAACAGCGAAAAGAAGGCACAGCAAAGCAATCACAATGTTGAACGTAAAAGGTCCGAAGCTCAAGGCTCCGAACCCTTCCGGTAATTCTCGATAAGCATTTTCAGAAACTGTGACCGGCTCATTTCGCCGCGCAACTCCTCGATCTTTTCAAAATCTTCGTTGCGCAGATCGACAGACCAGCGGGTATAGGTCTTGGCGTTATACCGGCGTTTAACCTCGGTTGATGTTTTACTCATTTCTTCCTCCTCATAGCGATAATGATTGCTGCAATGGAAATGCAGATGGCGGTAACGCTGATAGCTATTGTAAGCACTTGCATATTATCGGGAAATGAATTATACTGACAATACCCCGAAAGGGGCGGAGGGCTTTCGCCCTCCTGAGGATTCAATCCTCTTTCATGTGTTTAGCCAGCTTCAACTGCAGGATCGCCGTGGTGAGGTTTATCACTGCTGTTGCAAGGCTGGCTATTATTATCAGCACATCCATCTCTTACCTCCTCTCTTCGTTATTTCCCTTCCGGATGATTATAGTATAGCATACTCTGCCGAGTATGTCAAGCAATATTGAAATATTTTTAAAATAATTTTCAAAAATGCACTGGTATGCACCGGTCTGTCTGTGTTACAGTGTATGCTGAAAATATAGCAAAGAGGCAGGGCCGGCACAGCGCTGGTCCTTTTTGTATGCGGAGAAATACAATGCCGATCTATAAACGCTGCAGCAGATGCGGCAGACGAATACCGGAGGGGCAGGGGTGCCCCTGTCGGACAATGCGACATAGGGAGTATGACCGGTTCAGTCGTGACAGGAAGAGCAAACAGTTCTACGCGTCAAAAGAATGGCTGGATGCCAAGGGGGCGGTACTTGCCCGGGACGGGGTAGACGTCTATATGTTCATGACATCCGGAAAGATTATCGCGCCGGATACAGTGCATCATATCATTCCGCTCAGAGATGATTGGTCAAAGAGAATCAGCAATGATAATCTGATCAGCCTGAGCAGCGAAACGCACAGTCGAATTGAACAGGAATACAGGAAAGATAAACCGTCGATAATCAAAAAGCTTTCCCGGATGCTGCAGGAATTCAGTAAAACTGTTGACCGGGGGGATGTTTAAAAAGTTTTTGACTTCTTTTCCAGACCGCGCCCCCTCCTTTGTTTACGCAAAATTCTAAAAACGATTTTCCAAAATCGTTCGCGCGCGCGGTAAGGAAGAAAAAATTTCAAGGAAACGGAGGTAAAATGATGGGCCGACCCCGAAAGATGCTGGAAAAACAGACCGGAAATCTGACGGTTGCACAAAAAATGCAAAAACAGGCAGAAGAAGCGGCAATTTCCGGCGCTTCAAAGGAGCTGATCATGACGCCGCCGAAAGAACTGCGTGACAAAGCTGCACGGGATACATGGGAGCGGATCCTTCCGGATCTTATGAGCAATGAACTGATTTGCAACCTTGATCGCGACAACCTGATCGGATACTGCAATGCAATGAGCTGGTACATCGAATGCGGGAAAAAGCTGAAACGGAATAAAACAGTGCCGAAACATACGGAGATATGGTTTGACAGGCAGCTGAAAGCGGCAGCGGAGCAGAGGCGTTATGGCCGGCTGATCGGCATGGACATGGATGCCAGGCTGAAGATAGCGACCATCAAGATCAGCGAACAGGATGAAAAACTGAAAGAGGAGTTTGGCGACATATGACAATTCTGCAGGAGCTGGTTGAGTACGCCAGGAACTGCATTGATGACGTACGGATTTCGGAAGACGAGGATTATATCAGCTGCAAAAAGCACAAGTGGGCCTGCAAGAGATTTCTGCGGGATGTAGCGCGTGCAAAAAAGAAAAACTGTGTATTTACCTGGAACGAACAGGAAGCGCAGAAGATTGTAACGTGGTTTTCACATCTGAACCATTCCAAAGGTGTTCTGGCAGGCGAACCGATCAACCTGACGAAATGGGAAAAATTTATTGTCTGCCAGCTTTACGGCTGGCGGATGAAGTACACCGGATTGAAGCGATTTCATCATGTCTTTTCCGAGGTCGGAAGGAAAAATGCGAAATCGCAGATAATGGCAGGCGTTATGCTTTATGAGATTTCCGCGGCGTCAACAGCGAATGAGGAAATCTATGAGGCCTATACGGCCGGGACCAAAAGAGACCAGTCGAAGATCGTTTTCAACGAAGCAAAGCTGATGCTGCGGAATTCACCTCTGCAGAAGAAGTTCAGGAGCACAAATTCGGAAATAAGGCATATCAAAACCGGATCGACATTAAAAACACTGTCGAAAGATGATAAGAAGACCGGCGACGGAACCAATCCGGCTGCGCTTTGTATTGATGAACTGCACCAGCATCCGACGATGGAATTTGTCGATCTGTTTCTGGGTGCGAATACGAAGGATCCGACGCTCTTTATCATCACGACGGCCGGATACAATCTGAACTATCCGGCGTACTCGGTTGAATACAAATACTGTTCACAGGTGCTCAATCCGGGAACCGATATTGAAAACGATGATTACCTGATCGATATCTGTGAGCTGGATCCGGAGGATTACAGTGATCCGGAAAAGCTCGGGAATGAACGGCTCTGGTACAAAGCGAACCCGATCCGGATGAGTTATGAAGACGGGCGGAAAAAAATCCGGGATGCCTATCGTATTGCGAAGGAAGTTCCGGAAAAGATGTCTTCATTCATGACGAAGATGATGAACATCTGGCTCCAGGCAGCGGAAAACGGCTATATGGACATGGCCAAATGGAAAGCATGCGAGGTGAAGGAACTCCCGATCAGCACAAAGGGCATGCCGGTATATGTGGGCTTTGATATGTCGGCAAAGATCGACCTGACATCAGTAGCGTTTGTGATTCCGTTTGAAAGCGAAGAACGGGATGAACAGGGCAGAAGGATTGTCAAATATATTGTATTCACCCACAGCTTTATTCCGTCCAGGGAGAAGATGATCGAGCGGAAGCACACGGACCATTTTGACTATGATATGTGCGAACGACTGGGATATCTTTCGGTGACGGACAGTCCGATAGTGGATCAGTCCTATGTCATGCGTTATGTGCTGGAGACATGCAAAGAGAACAGCTGGGAAATCCAGTGCCTGTGCTTTGACCCGGCAAACGCATCGAAACTGATGATGGATTTAAGCGATCAGGGATTTGATGTCGAAGAAGTCTACCAGTCGCATAAAAGCCTGAACGAATCCACACAGGGATTCCGGGAACAGGTGTATTGCAGGAATATTCTGTATACATACAATCCGCTGCTGAATTTTGCAATGGCAAACGCGGTGATCCGGCGGAACAATGGTTTGATCAAGATCGACAAAGACGCCAGCATACGAAGGATCGACCCGGTAGATGCGGTTTTATGTGCGTATAAACTGGCCATGTATCACGAATTCGGCAGCAGTAAGCTGGATGAGATAGATAAGTTTTTGGAGATGGAAATATGAGCATAAGGGACAGGATCAAAGAGAGAAGAAAAAGAAGAGCGGCAAAAAACGAAGCGGCTTTATACGGTGACGGTGCCGAATTGCTTATGTCATGGCTTGGCATTGACGGGAACACCAAAGAAGAGATCTCAGAGGTGACATATTTCACCTGTCTGAAAAAGCTGTCGGAAGCCATCGGGAAACTGCCGCTGAAGTTTTACCAGGAGACGGAGGACGGAAAGATCCGGGCAGCGCCGACAAATGCGGCCCGTCTGATGACGATCCGGCCGAATCCGTATATGTCGGCGGTGACGATGTGGACAACAACGGAATACGCCTGCCAGCACTACGGAAACGGTTATATCTGGATGCAGAGGATCTTCAGATCTGAGAAATTCGGCGGGGATTTTGAAATCATCGGTATGTATCCGATGTGGCCGCAGTACGTTACGGTCATGATGGATGATGCCGGGATCTTCGGGGAAAAGGGAAAGCTGTGGTATCAGTACTCTGACCCGAAGAGCGGAGAAATGCACATCATGCGGAATGAAGAGGTTATGCACTTCAAAACGTGGATGTCAAAAGACGGCGTCATGGGGCGCTCTGTAAGGGATGTGCTGAAAGAGACTGTAGGCGGTGCGCTGCAGCAGCAGGAAACAATGAACACGCTTTACAAGCAGGGCGTGACGGCATCAATGGTCATGCAGTACTCAACAGACCTGGACGATACCAGGCGGAAGAAGCTGCAGAAAAAATTCGCGGAGCAGCTGACTACGCCGCAGAATGCAGGGAAGGTCATTCCGATACCGGCAGGACTTGAACTGAAACCGCTGTCGATGAAACTGACGGATTCACAGTTCTATGAACTGCGAAAGTACAGTGCGCTGCAGATCGCGGCCGCATTCGGTATAAAGCCGAACCAGATCAATAATTATGACAAATCCAGCTACAGCAGTTCAGAGATGCAGCAGCTGGATTTTTTGTCGGATACATTGTCCTACCGGATCCGGATGTACGAGGACGAAATCAACGCGAAAGTGTTGACGCCTTCAGAGTCCGAAGATCAGAAATATTTTAAATTCAACGAACGCGCTATCTTAAGGGCGGATACCTCTTCCCAGATGGAAGCACTGGCAAGGGGTGTAAACAATTTTATTTACAAACCGAACGAGGCGCGGGACTATCTTGATCTTCCGAAGGCGGAAGGCGGGGATGATCTGATCGGAAACGGTAATTTCATTCGGGCGGTACTGGTAGGAACACAGTACACCCAGAAAGGAGGAGAAGATGGCGAAAATTAACATCAAAGGTGACATCATCTATAACGAGTGGAAAAAGTATTATGACCATTACGGCTGGGATGGTGTATGCCCACGGGATGTGCAGACGATCATCGACAAAGCGGAACATGACGAACCTCTGGACGTGTATATCAATTCGCCGGGCGGAATCGTGGAAGCCGGGCAGGAGATCTATACCGCGCTGCGCGGGGATCCGCGCGTGAATATCCACATTACCGGTCAGGCGTGCAGTGCAGCATCGTTTATTGCGATGGCGGGACACAGTGATATTTCGCCGGTCGGCCTTCTGATGGTGCATTGTGCTTCCGTAGGATTCTGCGGCGGGAATCACAATGATTTCCAGAAGGTGGCAGATGCGCTTACCGTGATTGATAAGGCGATTGCGAACGCATATGTCACGAAGAGTGGAATGGAGCTTGAAAAAGCAATCCGCCTGATGGAACGTGAGACCTGGCTGACCGCAAACCAGTGCGTAGAATACGGCCTGATCGACGAAATCACACCGGTTGATGCACCGACAGCACCGTCGGCGGCAGCGGCATACGGCGAGATCCGGCTTACAAAAGAGCTGATCGAAAAGGCCGAAAATGAAATGAAGGAACTTGAAAACAGGAAGAATGCACTCATCGAAGATCTGGATGATTACGGAGTGTAATACACGAAAAGGAGAGCGGAAATGAACAAAGAACTTTTAAAACTGCTGGAACAGATCAACGGCAAAAAAGCGGAAGTGAAAAACCTCGTAAAAGATGGAAAGCTGGAGGAAGCGGAAACCGCAAAGAAGGAGCTTCAGAATCTCCAGAAAAGATTCGATATCCTGAAAGATGTCCTGGACGCGGAGCAGGAATCCGTTGAAAACAGGGTGAAAAACAAAGCGGATGGAGCGGAAGCGCCGGATGGAATGACTGTTCTCAGCGGTCAGGAAAACACTGCGGAACATGCGTTTGCAGATGCGGCAAGGCACGGCTTCCGGGTGTCGAACGTCGATGCGGGATACCCGAACGAAGGAAACGGTAACGAAGGCGGTTACACCGTCCCGCAGGATATCATGACACGCATCAACAAGTACAAAGAAGCCAGGTATTCGCTGGCGAATCTTGTTGATACAGAAGTGGTATCGACGAATACCGGACGCCGGACGTTCCAGACCCGTGCGCAGCATACCGGTTTCAGCCTGGTATCGGAAGGCGGACAGATCACGAAAAAGACCGGTCCGCAGTTTGGTGTACTGAATTACAGCATCAAGAAATACGGTGGATATCTGCCCGTCACAAATGAACTGCTTGCGGATTCCGATGCGAACATCACCAATGTAATGGTTGAATGGCTCGGGGAAGAAGATATCGCAACCAGGAACAGCCTGATTCTGGCAAAGATCGCAACAAAAGATGAAACGGATGTTGCAGATCTGGATGGAATCAAGAAGGCAATCAACGTCACCCTCGGACAGGCATATGCGGGCAGTGTGAAGATTGTCACCAATGATGACGGTTTCAATTATCTCGACACCCTGAAAGATCAGAACGGGCAGTATCTGCTGAAACCGGCACTGGATCCGGCGGCACCTATCCGCTACAATCTTGCGGTTGGTGCACGGGTTATCCCTGTTGAGGTTGTGCCGAACAGCATCCTTGCGTCTGCAGAAGTAAAAACAGAGGATGTTGTCACTGCATACAAGATCCCGTTCATCATCGGTGATCTGAAAGAAGCAATCAAAATTTTCGACCGTGCACGACTTTCCATCCTTGCTTCCAATGTGGCAGCGGCAGGCGATTTCAACGCCTATGAGATGGATATGACGCTGTTCAGAGGCATCAACCGTCTTGACGTGGTTACCAAGGACGAGGGTGCGTTTGTGAACGGAACCATAACCGTATCTGCCGGCGCCAGCGGCGCGACCGGAGCCACAGGTGCGACCGGTGCTACTGGCGCAACAGGTTCGACGGGGGAATAATGGGCGATAGCGTAACTTTCGAAGAAGCGGATTCGGACAGCGACGGACAGCTGTCCGAATCTGAATTGAACGAATTGACAATCGCCCAAATTCGCGCTATCGCCAACGAAAAGGGTTATACGATTACAAAAACAAGAAAAGCAGAAATAATTGCAGAATTCCTTTCACAACAGGAGGCTGATGGATGAGCATTTTAAACATGGTCAAACTGAGATGCGCGATTCCGTCCAGGGTGACGGTTTATGATGCTGAAATCCGGCAGCTGATAATTGATGCAATTATGGACATGATCACGGCAGGAGTTCCTGCGCGGATCCTGCCGGATCCGGAAACCATCAGCGAAGAAACAGAAGGTGAACCGGATCAGCGGGTTCTGACGTGCATAACACTTTATGTACAGGCGTATCGCGGTCAGGACCGGACAGATACGGAACTTTATATCCGGATGTACCGGAATAAGCTGCACAAGCTGATGCTGGAGCCGGAGGAGGGAGAAGATGTGGACAACGTCGATCAGGATGCCGGAAACGGATGAGCGGACACAGGATTCTTCCGGATTCGTCACACATAGTGTGCAATATGCGGAAAATATTCCCGCGAGCAGGCTGGATACAACAAGATCGGATGAACTGCAGGCTTACCAGATGGGAAAGCGCGCAGATGTAATTTTTGAAGTGGATGCGGCTGTTTATACTGGAGCCGGGTATCTGATAGATGAGGCGACGGGAGAACAGTTCGATATTATCCGGACGTTTCAGAAAGAAAGATCGAATCGGATACGGCTGACCGGACAGAGGAGAGAACATGGCGGGATTTGAGGTGCACGGAATAGATGAACTGCTGAAGGATCTGGATGATTTAAGTTTTGAAAGAATCGCGCCGAAAATGCTGGAGGCGGCAGCGCCGGTTCTTGAAAAGAACCTTCGGAACCGGGCGGCGATGCACAAAGACAGCGGCGAAATGGCAGCCTCCGTGAAGTCGGCCGGTGTAAAGAAGCAAAAAGACGGATATGGCGTTGCCGTACGTGCGACCGGAACAGACAAAAAAGGTGTCCGGAACATGGAAAAAATGGCATATCTGGAGTATGGAACCTATAAACAGGCGGCAACACCAGTGGTGTTGCCTGCCGTCCGGGAATCCGAAAGTGCAATTCTGGCTAAAATGCAGGAAGTTCTGGAAAAGGAGGTATCCGGGTGAATACTTTTGAAAAAATTGTCACGGCGATCCGGCCGTTCGGTTATCCGTATGAGCCGGATGTTTATACCGGATCCTCTGAGGAAGGGTGGTTCACCTACAATTACGCGGATGACTATGGCAGCGGATTTGCGGATGATATGCCGACGGCAGTCATTGCTTCCGTCCAGGTGCATCTGTTTTTGCCGATGGATCAGAATTTTATTTCGCTGAAGAATGCAGTCAGAAAAGCGCTTTTGCAGCAGGGATTCCTCTATCCGGAAGTGACAACCTTTACGGAGATCATTTCCGAGACGAAAAAATACAGACATATTGTATTTGAAACCAGCATCCTGGAAGAGGATGCGCTTTAACAGAAACCGCCCGTACGGGCAGATTGGAGAGAATGATGGCATATATTGGACTTAGAAAACCGATGATCGGAAAAAGAACGGCAGCAGGATCCTATGAAGCGCCTTCCGCGCTGGGAAAAGCTGTGGCGATGGATATCACACCAAATTTTGCGGAGGCGACGCTTTACGGCGATGACGGCCAGGCGGAATATATCAAGGAGTTTACAGATGCCGATGTGACACTGGGAACTTCCACGATTCCGCTCAACATGTACCAGACGATGTTTGGCCATGCGATCGATACGGAAAAGAAGAGCGTAACCTATGGCAAAGACGATGAAAACGGATATGTGGGCGTTGGCATCGTGGCGCCGAACATTGTGGACGATAACCGCAGCTTTGATGCCATGTTTCTTCCGAAGGTGAAGTTTTCAGATCCTTCTGACAGCTTCGAAACCAGAGGGGACAATATCACTTTCAAAACGCCGTCCATTTCCGGGAAAGCCTCCGCAGAGGACAGTGGCGTCTGGAAAGAAACGGCATCCTTCACGACGGAAGCGGCTGCCGTTGCCTGGATCAGTGAGAAGTTTGGCGTATCCGGATCAACCGGATCAACCGGATCAACCGGATCAACCGGAGTCTGATAAGGAGATTCGTTTATGTTTGAAAAAACAGGAAAGATCATCCTGTCCGGGGAAGAATATCCGATCAAGTGCGATATCCTTGTCCTGGAGAAGATACAGGAGAAATACGGAGATCTGTCGGAGTTCGAGGGGAAGATCAGAAAATTTGTTCCGGATCAGGATGAAAAAGGCAATCTGATTCAGAACGAAGAAGGGCTTTATGTCGGGCACTATGAATATCCGGATATTACGGCAATGATCGACCTTTTGTACTGGTCGGTTATGGAAGGCGCGGAAATCGAAGGAAAACAGATAGAAGGACTCGACAGAAAGACGATCATGCGGCAGATCGACCTTTCTCCATTGGAGCTATCCGAGATCCTGCATAAAGAGTATACGAAGGCATTTGAGAGAAAAAACACGAAGACCGGGCAGAATCTGAAGACGGAGGAAAGCTGATTCTGGATTTTGCCTGGATTGTGTTCATCGGAATGCAGATCGGTTACAGGGAAGAAGAGATCGCCCATATGTATTTCGGCAAATGGTGCGATCTCTTTATCCAGTTTCGAAAGATGCATAATATCCGGATGCGCAAAGGCTTATTCGAAGAGCCGAAGCAGATCGTTTCTCTTCTGGACATCTGACTGGATTCGTGGTATAATCCATGTATCAACCAGAGGAAAGAGAGGTGTCGGGATATGAAGAAAAGAACAAAGATCATATTACATCTGCTGCCGCTTGCTTTCTGGATTGTCTTTTTCTATATTGTGAGCGGAGGCGGAGCTGTTGGTGGAATGCTTCTGATGAGTGTGTTCATGTATGGTGTTACAATGATCCTATATATGATAATTCGGTTTATTGTCTTCGAGATAAGAGACCGGAGAGAAATGGACAAAGAGTTTAAAGAAGAAGCGAATAGAATCAAAGTACTCAAAAAAGTCTACGGAATAAAATAACGGATAACCGCTTGTCGAATGCGACAGGCGGTTTTTTAATACAAAGAGGTAAGTAATGTCAAAAGGAAGCGCAAGAAAACTATGGGCGGAAATTGCGCTGGAAGGCGAAAAACAGTTTAAGTCGAATGTGACATCCTGTAATAAAAGCCTTTCAGCGTTGAAATCAGAACTCAATCTGGTGAAACAGCAGTCCGCAGGCAATGCCAACTCTCTGGACAATCTGAAAAAGAAACATCAGGCGCTGACATCTGTGCTGGATGCGCATGTAAAAAAAGAAACCACGCTGAAAAGCGGTCTGGACAATGCGAAGAAAAATTACCAAAATGTCGGGACAGCGCTGGAAAACTATAAAAATCAGTTGAAAGAAGCGCGAGCAGCACTGACAAAGATGGAAGAATCTGGCGATGCCTCCGAAAAAGAGCTGGAACAACAGAGGAAAAAGGTGAAAGACCTTACCGATATGATCAGCGTAGGGAAGGAGACTTACCAGAGCGCCGGCGACAAGGTGATGGATTGGCAAAGAAAGCTGAACACTGCACAGGCGCAGACACTGGAAGCTTCCCGGGCCGTAGATGAGAACGCGAAGTACATGAAAGAGGCGGAGGATTCTGCCGATGGATGCGCTATCTCAATTGACAAATACGGAAAAAAGGTCAAAGACGCGGATCTGGCACTTCAAAAAATGAATACGTCAGTGAACAGAGGCGTTTGCCTTCAGGCATTAACGGAAATCACTGATGAAACATCCAGAGCGATTCAGAAACTGGCGGATTCAGCCTATGGCGCGGCGCAAGATCTGGATACGGGGTTTGATACAATCGCAAAGAAGACCGGCGCTACCGGAGATTCACTGGAAGAATTGAACGGCATTGCCGAAAACATCTTTTCAGAACTTCCGGTAGAGATGAACATGGTCGGTTCAGCGGTGGGAGAAGTCAATACAAGATTCGGTCTGACCGGGGAGGAATTGCAGGAACTATCCGAAAAGTTCGTAAAATTTGCGAAGATAAATGACACGGATGTGTCTTCCTCTGTTGATACCGTTCAGAAAGCATTGGGTGCATTCGGTCTGGAAACAAAGGATTGTTCCAGGGTGCTCGATGTAATGACGAAGGCCGGACAGGATTCCGGTGTCGGTATGGATGAGCTGGCAAGTGCCTTGGTCAAAAATGCCGGAGCGATGAACGAACTGGGATTGTCGGTAGATGATGCGATTATTTTTATCGGTCGTCTTGAAAAATCTGGCGTTGATTCTGAAACAGCCCTGTCAGGAATGTCCAGAGCTCTGAAGAATGCAACCAAAGAAGGAAAACCGCTTAACGAGGCGCTTTCTGAGCTGGAAGATACAATTATCAACGGAACAGGCAGTATGGACGGCCTTCAGGCATCCTATGAGCTGTTCGGAAAATCCGGTGATAAAATCTATAACGCTGTCGCAAAGGGATCCTTGTCCTTCAAGGATCTGACAGGATCCGTTCAGGACTATGGTAACACCGTAGAAAACACGTATGAAGCAACCATCAGCCCGTGGGATAAGATGACGGTTGCGACGAACAACCTGAAATCAGCCGGCAGTGAATTGGTCGGAGAGTTTTTCGAGGTGGCAGCGCCGGTTATTGAAGGTGTGACGGGTGCGGTTAAAGAAGTCAAAAAGTGGTTCGATAATCTGCCGGAACCGGCGAAAAAGGTAGTTGCAGGTATCGGTGGAATCGCAACGGTTGCCGGTATGGTTGGCCCAAAGGTCGGAAAAGTCGTTACAGCAATCAAGACCTTTAAAGTCGCCTCACAGGCGTCAAAATACCTCGATGCGCTCAGCAATGCGCAGAAGGGAGTAGCGGCAACCACAGAGGCGGTAACAGGCGCTACAGAAGCGGAAAACGCCGCGAAAGAGATAAACTCTGTTCTGACTGGAGAAAGCGCAACGGCAGCAGGCGTTGACGCCGGGGCAAAAAGCGTTGAAACCGTGGCCACAGAGGGCGCCACCGTGGCACAGGAAGGGCTGAATGCCGCTCAGGCCGCCTGCCCTGCGCTTGCTTTGGCAGGCATTATTATAGGCTTGGGAGTAGCACTCGCGACAATGGCGGCGAATTCTTCGGATGCCAGTCAGGAAACGGCAAATGTTACCAGAGCTGCGGAAGAAGCAATAAGCAAGCTGACGGAATCGAAGCAGACTCTGGACGATACAATGGAAGCGGCAGAGGATACTGTCGGAGAAGCATTTGCGAAGGCTGAGATTGCAGATGACGTTGTTGATAAGCTGGCTGTCTTGGCAGAAAAGACATCGTTGACAGCAGATGAACAGCGGACAATGGCGGTTTACGTGGCCGAGTTGAATGAACTCTTCCCGGATATGGGATTGGAGATCGACGATGTGACCGGTAAGCTCAATATGAGCGTTGGCCAGATCAAGGAATATGTCAGCAGCCTGGAAGAAATGGCCAAGGCAGAAGCCTATAACGAGGCTTTCAAGGAAAGTTTCCAGGGAATTGTCGAGGCACAGAAAAATGTAATAAACGCTGGAATAGAACTTGAAAAAGTCGAAAACCGTCAGAAGGATGTGCAGGAAGATTATCGAATTGCATTGGATAGATCCGACCGAGCTCTGAGGGAAAATGGTAATGGTGTGATCGAATGGAAAGGCGTCATGCGTGATTCCACCGAGGTAATCCAGGAAATTCAGACAGAAATACACGACCTGGAAGTCACGCACAAAGACCTGGAAGATCAGATCAAGGACAACAAAGATGCACTCGACGGTGCTACGGAAACAGCTGAATCATACAAGAAAAAATGTGATGAATTGAGTGATGCGGCGGAAGCACAGACAGCAAAGATTCAAGAAAACACGGATGCGGCCAATGCGAATGCAGCAGCAAAAAACAGCCAGTCAGGAGCTGCCGAATACAGTATTTCCGTTGCTGGGCAGGAATTGCAGGCTTATCAGGCGCTTTCGGAAACGCAGCAGGCGCTCGCGGTGGATGTGACGAATTCTGTTCTTGCTATGCAGGAAAGCGTAACAGGTGCGCTTGAGTCCCAGATGAATATGTTTGAACAATTCAATGCGGGAACGGAAATCACAAAAAAAGATCTGCTTGCCAATATGCAGTCCCAGGTGGACGGCGTAACCGCATGGGAAGAGAACATGAACCGTCTGATGACGGAAACAAAGACAACGACAGATGGTACACAGGTGGCAATCAGTGAGGGCCTGATGCAGTATCTGGCATCAATGGGTCCGCAGGGTGCAACCTATGTACAGGAATTTGTCAAAATGTCCGGCGATGAGCTGGCGAAAGCCAACAGCCTCTGGGAACAGAGTGTAAACATCAAAAGCATGACCAATGACCTTGGTGAACAGCTGACGCAGGGAATTGGAGAACTGTCCGCCGGAGGCGTGGAAGCGTTTACGGAACTGGCGGAAAGTCTGAATATGCAGGCGAATGAAAGCGGAACTTACACCGTACAGGGACTGGTGGACGGCGTAAAAGAAGCAGCAAGTCTTATAGAGGAGGCCGGCGAAGAAGCAGGTGATACTTTGCTGACTTCCATCGACACCAGTCTGGGCGTTGCATCGCCTTCCAAAAAGACAATGGAAAGCGGCCGTTACACCGCACAAGGTCTTGCAAATGGAATCAATCAGGGAAGGCCGGCAGCGGAAAGCGCGGCGAGACTGCTGTCTGCCTCTGTGATCAGCCAGATCAGAGGGACACTTTCCGGAGCGATCTTTTCGGGAGTCGGCTACAATATCTCCGCAGGACTGGCAATGGGTATTCAAAGAGGCAGATCTGCAGTTATTATGGCAGCTGCTTCAGTGGCACAGGCAGCGATTTCCGCAGCACAGTCAAAACTGGAGATTCATTCACCATCGCATGTGTTCCAGCGGTTTGGAACAGATACCATTGCAGGATATGTCAAAGGCGTCAATGATCAGAAAGGAAAAGCTTCCGAAGCGATCACGGATGCGATGGCATTCAGCCTGGATAATACCAAAAAGATGATCTCCGATGTAAAGGTGGGCTGGCAGGCAGAACAGTTTGCAGATGCCATTTACCGGGGACAATCAGGAATGGACGGTTCAGATCAAAGGAGATCAAAAACAGACGATATCTTTGAACTTTTGCAGAGATATCTGCCGTATGCCGGAACAACATATCTGGATGGCGAAATGGTCAGCAGAAGGATAACCGAACGGCAGAACATGCAAAGCAAAATCAGAAACAGAATAGAAGGGGTCAGATAATGTACACCATCTACAACGGATATGTTCTGGACAATGAAGTACCAGGATTTCAGACTTTGTCATTCAAAGAGAATCTCTTCATGGATGCGGCATTGGATACCCAGGACAATATTGATGACGGCGCAACGCTTCTTTCAGAAAGAATCCCGGAACGGATCGTGAAAGTGGGGTTTGCCATTCATTCAAAGGATATTATATCTGCGAAACACAAGCTGATGCAGATTTTGTATCCGAAAGAAGCGAAGAAGCTGATCTTCAGCACGGAAAACGACAAATATTTCAATGCCATTTACAGCGGCGTCGAACTGGAAAATGAGATGCGAACGGTAATATCCGGGACCATCTCATTTTTGTGTCCGGATCCGTTTAAGTATGCGCTGGAAGAAAAAGAATTCACCGCCGCGCCGGACGCGGACGGGATCCTGACCGCAATCGTAGAGAACGAAGGCACCAGGCCGGTGCCGGTTGATTACGAAATCACGATGAACAGCGACAACGGCTATGTCGGGATCGTTTCGACAAACGGCGCGATGCAGTACGGCTATGTCGAGGAGAGCGACGGTGAAACGAAGCAGCGCGATGAGGCTCTGTTCACAACGGCATATATCGTCAATGCAGCGTATGACACCGGCGGCACCTGCCCGAGACTGCCGTATGCTGCGCCGAACGGCACCATGCAGTATGCGAAGCAGGGAACCGCGCAGGAGCAGGCAGCGGCAAAGAACATCAAGTGGCTGGGACTTCTGAACGAAGGAAGCGGTGCCGGATGGCATGGTGCGATGAAGACCATTGACCTGCCGGCGGATTCACAGGGCGTTGCCGGCGCAGTCAATCTGTACTGCTATTCCTTCCACTGGTTCCAGGTGTACCTGGCAAGGGAACAGGGTGCCCAGAGCATCCTGTTTTTGGACGACGAGGACAACATCGTCATGGGGATGCTGTTCTATAAGAACCAGTCCGGAAATACGAATGCGGTTTATGAGCATATCGTAAACGGCAAGGTTGTAAAACAGTTCACCTTCTCGGCAGACGCATCGGTAAACAATCCGCTGCGGGTCGGGCATGGCCATAATGACTTCCGGAAGATAGGATCAAAGATCACGCTGTACTATGCCGGCAAGTATTATACCTACGAAGTGCCGGAGCTCAAGGATGTCGCGATCACAAAGATGCAGATCGGGCTCTGGGCGATGGGAGACATCCGGTATCTGTGCCGGAACTATATCTCAAACGTTTCCGTTACGAAACTGAACGTGGATTACTGGGAGGACCGTCCGAACCGCTATGCAAACGGTGATGTCCTGGCAATCAACGGGCAGGAAGGAAAGGCCTATCTGAACGGCATGGTCCGGCTGGGAGATGAGATCACGGGAACGACTTATTTTAAGGCGGATCCGGGTGAAAACACCATCCAGTTCCTGTATTCGGACTGGGCGGATCCGGTCAGCGCGAAGGCGGTTATCAGGGAGGCGTGGTTATGAGGATCTGCATTTTATCAAAGGACAATACGCCGGCCGGCTTCCTGGACAATGAAGCGCCGAAAGCCCTGCACTTTTATGACGATCTGCTGCACACATACCTGAAAGGATCCGCGCACACGCTTTCCTTCCGGGTGCATGCAGCACATCCGGACACGCAGCTGCTGACCGTTGGCAGCAAGCTTGCCTTTATCGATAAAGGCCGGTCTTACTGTATGACAATCCTTTCTGTCTTTGAGAGCGAACAGGAGGTGGAAGTGTCCGCCTTTTCGCTCTCTTTTGAATTGCTGAACGAAACCGCGAACGCGTACACGGCCACGAAGGCGATGAGCTTTGTGGAGTATATCCGGGCGTTCGGCTTTGAGTTTGGCAGCGGCCGCGGTGACATCGAGATCGGCATCAATGAGGTGTCCGACAAGCGGATCCAGCATGAGTGGGAAGGCAATTCCGATACGGTGCTTGCAAGACTCTTTTCCCTGGCGTCGGTGTTCGACGCGGAACTGGAGTTTGTTCCGGTGCTGAACCGGGATTATTCCCTGCAGGTTGTCCGGATGAATGTATACAGAGCACACGATGAGACACATCAGGGGATCGGCCAGAACCGGCAGGATGTCGTTTTGCGGTACGGCAAAGAGATCAGCGGGATTACGCGGAAGACCGATATTTCCGAGCTGTTCACGGCAATCCGTCCGACCGGCGCCGAAGACCTGACGCTGGTATCTTATCCGGCAACGCAGATTAAAGATGAAAATGGCAATGTCGAGTATGAGCATCCGGCAGGCAGGGGCGAGATCCTGGCGCCGATGGCCAGAGACCGTTTCCCTTCCAATACACTCAAGAACTCGACGGACCGGTACATTGCGTATAACTGGAAGACAGACTATAAAACGGCAGCGGAACTGTACAGCAACGCCCTGGCGAAGCTGAAGACGCTTTCACAGCCGCAGGTCACGTATGAAATCGACGGTTATACGGATCTGCAGATCGGCGACACCGTACGGGTGGCGGACGAAGCGTTTCATCCGGCGCTGTACCTGCAGGTGCGTGTCAAAGAACAGGAAATCTCTTTCACGGAGCCGGACCGGAACAAAACCACGTATGACAATATAACGGAGCTGGAGAGCGGGATTGACGCCGCTCTGCAGAAGCAGATGGACGCACTTGCAAAAGCCGTACAGGAGGCGCAG
>Ga0326513_10000384_pt1 | contig 37163 bp, 88 predicted proteins | sample 2_2465_0518_D_FD_203654 | JGI IMG/M metagenome (GOLD analysis project Ga0326513, IMG submission 203654) | Bovine rumen microbial communities from UC Davis, California, United States - 2_2465_0518 | ecosystem: Host-associated > Mammals > Digestive system > Stomach > Rumen | place: USA...
CACCACTCCGACACTTACGAACAGCGACTCCCATCAGCCTGCCGTCGCATTCGCACAGAACCAGCGAGACGAGGTTCGCCTTATCGGCGGTGACGGTGACATTGCCGGAACCGTGCAGAGCCAGGTCTGGGGCAACCACAAGAACGAGACGTTGATATGCCAGCCGCAGGTCATGGCGAGCGGTCAGGCGAATGCTGAGGTCGCGACCGACATGTGCCCGACCATAGCCGCACGCAACTACAAGGACCCACCGATACTCGTAACCGATCCGATTGTGATTGACCGAGCGGCCTACAACCAAGGCCAGAACGCGCAGTACCCCCCCCACATCGAGCAGACAGACCTGATGGACACGCTGGTGGCGAGGGGGCCGCACGCAATAGCGTACTCCTGTCAAACGGACAGGACATAGTCGGAGCCTTGTGCGCACGTGACTTCAAGGGCGTTTCTAGTCAGTTCTTTGCAGAAGGGAAAGTCATTTTTGTGGATAAGCGCAATGAGTAATAGGGGTATGCCGAAAGACCTGACTGGAAAGAGGTTTGGCAGGTTAATTGCGATTGAGTGTTTAGGAAGAGACCCAAAGTCGATGTATAGGCTTTGGCGATGTATGTGCGACTGCGGAAAAGAAGTAACCGTCAACACAAATGCGCTAACACAAGGAGATACAAAGTCGTGCGGGTGCTTGAAACACGATGTGGTCATCGAACGTAATCGTACTCACGGAATGTCGAAGTCTCGACTGTATAGTGTTTGGGCTTCAATGAAACGCCGATGCTACATTTCGACATGCAAGGAGTATCGACTATACGGAGCGCGTGGAATACGTGTTTGCGATGAGTGGCGAAACAGTTTTCAGGCGTTTTATGACTGGGCAATTTCAAGTGGGTATGACGAGAAAGCTCCGCGTGGAAAATGCACTATAGACCGCATAGATAACGATGGGGACTACGAACCGACAAATTGCAGAATTGCTGACATGTCCACTCAGATTCGCAACCGAAGGAGTTTTCATCGGCTGTCGAACACTCATCCGGTCGAGCAAGTCTCGCTGGATGGCACGGTAATAGCCAAGTTTCCGAGCATAGCAATTGCAGAAGAGTCTCTCGGACATCGTGGATGCAGAAACATAAGTGCAACTTGTCAAGGGAGACAGAAAACCGCCTATGGTTACATTTGGCGATACACACATCACTAATGAGCAGTAACACTGCATTACAGATAAAGGTTGATGATTAATGATACATAAGGAGGCTAGGGGTAAGTACGTCGTCAGGCGTCTTACCCCACTTTAGCTTGAGTGTGAGCGGCTACAGGGATTCTATGACCACCACACGGACATAGCGGGTGCGAATCCAGAAGAGGTGTTCAAGAGGATGCCGCAATGGAAGCACGCGAGCGGGCCTGCGAGGGTCGCATTGGAGCGCAAGGTCAGGCGGTGGTGCGAGGCCAGCCCAGACGGGCCTAGATACAAGGCAATCGGCAATTCGTTTGCCGTGCCAGTCGTTCGATGGATAGGGGAGCGCATTCAGGAAGTGGATGCGCTCCCCTCGTCTTGAGGGAGCGCCAATGGCAGAGGAGATCGATGACAACAAGCTCATCCAAGCCTACCAGTACTGGCACGACTGCGGCTTTGACGAGGGCTTCGAGGAGGGTTACGGCCTCGGCTACGACGAGGGCTACGAGATTGGCTTCGGTGACGGTCGCAAGAAGGCGGGTAGCGAGCTAGATGAGGAAACTCAAGGTTCTTGAGCTGTTCAGTGGGACAGGCTCAATCAGCAAGGCGTTTGAGGAGCGTGGTCACAAGACCGTGCGCATCGACTGGGACGAGAAGATGGAAGCCGACTGGCACGTTGACATCGGCAAGCTCACCGCCGAGAAGATTGTCAAAAGGTACGGCTGGTTCGATGTCATATGGGCAAGCCCGGAATGCACGACGTATTCCGTTGCCGCCATCAGCAAGCACCGCAGGAAAGACCCTGAATGGGGCGGGTTGTACCCTATTTCGGAGTATGGGAAGCAGTGCGACAGGATAAACGTCAACCTCATGCGCATCATCCGCGACATGTGGGCACCAGCGGTGTTCATCGAGAACCCAAGGGCCGCTTTCCGCAAGATGGACTGGATTCAGTGGATTCCACGGCACACGCTTACTTACTGCCAGTATCAGACCGAACTGCCGTTAGAACAGCGACGGATGAAGCCGACCGACATCTTCTGCACGGTTCCGAACCCGAAGTTCAAGCCACCGTGCAAGAACGGCGATCCGTGCCACGTCAAGGCACCAAGGGGTTCAACCACCGGCACTCAGGGGATGAAGCTCATCGACAAGTTCAGAATCCCCGACGAGCTTTGCCGCCATGTGGTGACTATCTGCGAGGACTACATCTCACGGCTCGACAAGGCGAACGAGTTCCTTGTGAGCCAGGGCCTAGAGCCGATAACGCCACATTGGGGAGAAGACAGAGAACCAACCGAGCCGCAGCAGCGGCTCTTTTCTTAGGAAGGAGTGACGCCAGTGAGCAACTACGCATCGTTCGCAACGACTGCTGTGACGCTTGCAGGGACGCGCTACATGAAGAAGCTGCGCGAGATTCACGAGAGGGTCACGGAATCCGGCGAGAGCGACTTCAACTCAGTGCTCGCAGCCACGTACCTTCGTGGGCTCTGCGACATGTCCATCCTGTGCGTCAAGGCAGGCAATAGCAAGGACATGAAGACGTGCATCGAGGAGATCGATGCGAAGGTGATGGAGTACGAGTCTGGCGCATACGAGAGGGACGGCGATGAAGCAGCCGAAGACATACGTGAGTCTTGAGGAGCTTTACGAGCTTTATGACAGCGACGGCACTGAGCCGCCAAAGTGGCTGTCGCGCATGCTTGGCAAGCCCGTATCCACCGAGCTGAGCAGCGACGAGCTTGACCGTGCGGTATCGAGGTCTGGCATACCTAGCCTGTTCTCGGTGGCTGAGCCAGCGTATGACGCACTCGACACACTCAGGGACGGAGGTGGCATCTACATCTGCGGCGTCCAAGGCGCGGGTAAGACGTGGATGGCATGCCGCATAGCGAAGGGGTGGCTGTCCCGTGGGCTGGGCGATGCTCGTTTCGTCTCAAGCGTGAAGCTGCTCTCGGAGATAGGCAGCACCTACGGTGGCGGCGGCAGCGAGGAGATTGTCTTGGCGAAGTACTCGCTCTGTGACCTCTTGGTTGTCGATGACCTCGGCAAGGAGGTGCCTAGCCAGTGGTCTCTTAGCAAGCTGTTCGACATATTCGACTCGCGCTATGCCAACAAGCGGCCAACCATAGTCACCACGCAGTTCGACACGTCCTCTCTCGCCAAGCGCATGTCAAAGGGCGGTGACCCAGAGACGGCGATGGCGATAGTCAGCAGGTTCCGAGAGAAGTACAGGGGCATGAACCTCGGAGACGTAGACAGGCGTGCCGTATGAGGAAGTTTGTGAGGGGCGGGTCTGACGAGGCCCGCCTCATTCCTTACGAAGGGGAGGAAATGGCCGAGAGAAGGATTCTCACCGACAAGGAAAAGCAGGGCATGTACACGATGCACTGCCTTGGCGAGTCAAAGGAAGCGATAGCAGACCGATACGAGGTGGCCGTTAGCACGGTCTACCGAATCATCCGAGAGCAGCGCGAGGAGCACGAGAAGATGTCAAGCAGTTCGCAGATCGTGGCGGGGGACAAGGCCAACGGACGCCTTGTGACTTGCGCCGACAGAACCAGGTTCGAGGGCACGTGCATCATCAACGGCAAGTCCAAGAAACGAACCTTCACCGCGAAGAACGCGCGTGACGCACAGCAGCAGTGGGAGAAGTGGTGCCAGACCCTCCGCGACGAGCAGGACTTCATGGACATGGTGGAGCGCAAGCGCGAGCCCTTAGAGGAGAGCGAGGCGGTCTGCGGCTATCCGTCAGACCCAATCGAGGAAATCCATCCAGTTCAGGACGTGAAGATTCCCAGTGACGGGACAATCCGCGAGGCCCAAGAGGAGATTGATGCCATCACCACGAAGCACATGGAGGCAACGGGCGTCCCTCTTGCGGACACGTCGGAACCAGCCTACCTCATCTGGGCGAAGAAGCCGGAGCCGCGCTGCTACGGGCTGTACCTGACGATGGAATCAGCCCTCTCGGAGGTTGACAAGCTCAACGAGGTAGCAGCGTTCCTTGGCGGGGACGGTGCCTTCGAGGTTGAGGAGGTCGCATGGAAGTGCTGAGGAAGGTCTTGGTATCGGCCTGCCTTGTCCTTGGTCTTGCCGGATGCACCTGCACGCTCGCTGCGTGCGGCTCGGACGTGGCAGAGGCCAAGCAGCAGTCGCGGTTCGTGGTTGACGAGTGTGGTTACAAGCACCTGTTTGTCACCACCATGACCGACACGGAGACGGGGCAGAAGTGGGTCGTCGTGGCAACGTATGAGGGCGTGGCAATCGCGCCCATCGAAGAGAAGGAGTAGGCACATGAACAACCAAAGTATTAGTGGCTGGAAGATTGCTGGCACTATCGCGGTCATCATTGCCATTGTCTGCGCAAGCTTTAGCTTCTACACGCAGGATGCCGGAGAGGTCGTAGTCCTGCGGAACGTGGGTGGTGACCTCGCTGGCTATACCGAGGAGGCGGGATTCCACTACAAGGCACCGTGGCAGAAGGCCATCCGCTACGACGTTCGCAACAATCTCGTGAACCTGTACAGGAACGCCGAGTACTCGTATGACGGCGGCGCGGCAGAGGGCGCGTGCGTGACCGTCAACGACAAGGGTGGCGCAAGTGCAGACATCGACCTCCAAGTCGTCTACTCGCTCGATGCCGATGCCGCGATGCAGCTCTACATCGACTACGGCACACAGAAGCACTTCACGGAGACGGTCATCCAGAACGACGTTCGTGCAACCGCACGCGAGGTTGCTGGCAAGTACGACACCATGACCATGCTCACCAACCGTGGCGAGTTCACCAAGGGCCTGCGAGACGCGCTTGCGGAGAAGTGGCAGAAGCTCGGTCTCTCCGTCGAACAGGTGAGCGTGCAGGACGTTCGATACCCAGAGACGATTACCAAGAAGTACGCCGAGGCTCAGGCGGCAGAGGTCGCAAAGGCGCAAGCACTGAACGAGCAGGAGACAGCGAAGGTCAAGGCCGAGACGAAGAGGATTGAGGCCGAAGGTGAGGCCGCAGCGAACAGGGTTCTCTCTGACTCGCTCACCCCAGAGGTCGTGCAGCAGCACTACATCGACGCGCTCGTGACCATCGGCGAGAACGGTAACCTCGTCGTCGTGCCAGAGGGTAGCCAGCCAATCGTCCAGACAACCAGCAAGCAGAAGGGGGAGTGAGATGGTACGCACCTTCGATGACGAGGTGAAGGCCCTAGAGGACTACGGCCACGACTGCTGCGCACGCATTGATGACCGCATCCACGAGTGCTGCAAGCGCATCAGGGAGGCGCACGAGCAGGAGCTTGACAACATGCGCTGTGCCCACGAGATTTTGATGGACGAGCGGCACAAGGCAATCTGCAAGCTGAGGGAGATGCCAGAGCTGTACCCGAACAAGGATGGCGAGGCAGACCTCTACGCATGGAATTGCGAGCTCGCCAATGCCATCGGCGCGGACACGGAACTCTTCTCGGCAATCCGTGACAGGCTCATCCACCTGCTCGGTGGAGACCAGCCAACGCTCAGCGAACTGTTCGGCATCTTGAGGGAGGGCGATGATGGAGTGGACACCAGACCAAGTGATTCAGCTAGTGCTGATTCTCCTGTACATGGTGCCGCTGGATGCGGTTGCAGTGGCCGTTGTGGTGGACTGGCTGAGGAAACACTAGCACCCATCACGACCGAGCTGCGCGACTCGATGGCATACGTCACGAACACGTTCAGTGGCGATGACGAGGTCAGGATGGACGAGGAAGAGTTCACCCGCCTTTGCGACAACATCGATGCAATCCATGCTGGCCTTGAGCGCGAGAATGCTGAGCTGCAAAAGCGCACCAAGTACCCCGCGGAGACCCAGCGCATCAACATGCTCGAACGTGAGGTAAAGCGTCTTACATCCGAGTGCAAGACCCAGCGCAACAACTTCGACCAAGCCACCAGCGCACGCGAGCACTGGAAGACGCTCTACGAGCAGGCGCTTGAGCAGATTCACGACCTTGAGCGCGACTACAAGGTTGCATGCGATGTCAACGAGCGTCAGGACTGCGAATACGCCGACCTCGCCAAGAGGTACGACAAGACCATCACGCTCCCATTGGACGCCGATGGTCTGCCCATCCACATTGGTGACGTTATGGACTTTACCAAGAACGTGTGCGGCCTCACTGTGTTTGGCATCGGCATCGTGGATGCGAGCGAGTCCAGCTTGGGCGTGTTCGTCCGCGAGGGCCACGACTACGTCTGGTACAACGCGGAGTTCCTGCACCGCCACGTTCATACGGTCGAGGACGTGTTGACGGAGATGCTTGCAAAGGCAATCGAGCGCGGTGAGCTGACCAACGGAGCGTCGCAGACCATCGCCGAGTACGCCAAGCGGCTCAAGCTGGCAGATGCCTAGCAGAAACACACAGCAAGCGTCAGGAGGCCCCGTAAATGGGGCCTCTCTCGTTGGGAGGAGTGATGTGGGAATGAGGGCGCTGTTTCTCGTTGCCGCTGTCTTGTGGTGCATGTTGGTTTGCTATGCAGCCACAAAGAGTTGGTGGGACTAGGAGGGGTCATGGGAGTCTACAGGATTTATTCTGCACAGCTTGAGCCGCCGCCAGAGGAGGAGCGCACGGCACGCGAGTGGATGGAGGACTGCATTCACTGCAAGGCATGCCAGCGTGCGTACCTCATTGGGATCGACCGAGAGCACAGGGGTTGGGTCGAGGACGCGGCCCGTCTCCTCCAATGCAAAGAGTGCGAGGAGTTTGACTGGTGACACCTACGGAGAAGGGAAGGCGTGCCGATGCCTTGAACCAGGGGCCGGACACGCGCCGAGTCCTATGCGAGATGGTCGCCAACCGCGAAGCCGACATCGATGACCTGCGCAACCTCGTGCGTGACGCATTGGCATGCGTGCGGGAGTCCAGCAGGGGGTTCCAGACGCACCCGAAGGAGTATCGCGACCTTCGCAGCAGGGCTAAGAAGCTGGGGGTGGACGAGTGAAAATAACCATCTTCTCGGAAGAGCTGCGTAAATGTCTCAACGCCGCTGGTCTGTCCGATTGTGGCGAGAATGACACGTGGAACTATTGGTACCAGCGTCTTATGAACGCTTACAACGAATCAGTTGAACGACAGATAATGACCGAGCAAACCGAGAACGCCAAGCTACGGGAGCTGGTGCGGGACTATGAGCGCTGCACCATGCATGCAGACTGTTCCAGATGCGAGTACGACGGCAAGCTGAGCACGCATTGCCCACTCAGCCCGTGTTTTCCAGATGCCGACGAGCTACGCGAGCTGGGGGTGGCCGTGTGAGCGACGTAACGACGGAGCTGGCGAAGGAGGCCAACGACAAGGCGATGGAAATTGCGCGGATCAGGGCCGAGAACGCCAAGCTGAGGGAGCTGCTGAGAGCCGCGTACAGCTGCACCAATGCTGGGCCTAGCTGCTTGGAATGTCGAGTAGTAGCGGGAGGATGTACGTTGCTCAGTGCAATGCGCGAGCTGGGAGTGGAGGTGGACGAGTGAGCGCGACGGATAAGTTCGGGCGTGTTTGCAGGCCATGGAACAGCATTCACGTGCCACGCTCAAAATGCGACCGCTGCGAGCATCGCACGCGCAAGTGCATAAAGCGCGACGGCAAGAATAGGGGATGGTGGATATGACCGCGACCGACGAGCTGCGCCTACCAAATGACACAAATGAACTCGACATGCTTCTCAATGAACGCGGGCAAGAACATCGCGTATGGCCGAGCGGGAGGGTCGTATGGCATGACGAGAGCACGGTCTACGAGTACGAGCCAGCGAAGAATCATCATGACGAGTATTGGGGCGGCATTTTGCGCATGACAATGCGTCACCTCACCCCCGAACAGGCCATCGCCGCCACGCTGGGCGCGACCGACGCAAGACCGACGCAAGCGGAATCGTCGGGGACGTGCCACGTCGAGAGCAGCATCATCGACACCTACGAGTACAACCGCTGGGAGTACGAGCTTAGCTGCGGCCACACAATCATATGGGAGGACAGCGAGCCGCCGAACTACTGCCCTAACTGTGGACGGCGTTGTGTTGGGTGAAATGTACAAAAACGCAGGTAAGTGGTATAATTTGACCGTTCAGGTAGCGGCTGGACGGACAATTTAATATACTGTCAGATGCGTCATCGGCGTGGAGCCGCTACCTCCATGTCGGTGACGTTTTCGTTTGGAGTAGCGGCCAAAATGACGAAGCTTGATAACCTCACTGGACAGCGCTTTGGCAAACTCACTGTGATAAAACGAGCGCCAAATCTCGGCAAGAACACAGCGTGGCTATGCAGATGCGATTGCGGAGAATATAGAGCCGTTCCCGCCTATCGTCTAAAGTCGGGCGAGACAAAAAGTTGTGGATGCGCAAACCGTATCAAGCAGATTGCGGCTGGACAGCGTTTCGGGGCGCTCGTAACTCTTTATGTGACTACCAAGCCAAATAGCCGCAAGCGCTACTGGCTTTGTAGATGTGATTGTGGAAACCTGAAATACGTCCCTGAGTATTGCCTGCAAACAGACCAGACGCACAGTTGCGGATGCCAAACGCGCCAACTTATCAGCTCGCACCTGAAGCGCCACGGCGGAACTGGGACGCGGCTATTCAACGTCTGGTCAAGCATGAAGCAACGCTGTTACAATCCAGCAAAGGCGCGTTACAGCGACTACGGTGGTCGTGGAATTGCCGTGTGCGACGAATGGCGCGAGAGCTTTGAGGCATTCAGAGATTGGGCACTTTCGTCTGGGTATGACCCTAACGCACCTACTGGCAAATGCACGCTTGACCGCATAGACGTGGACGGCAACTATGAACCGTCCAACTGCCGTTGGGTTGATATGAAAGTTCAAGCCAACAACAAGCGTCCCCATAAGCAAAAGCCGACTCGTACTCATGCCGTTATAAGAATTGACGATTCTGGTAACGAGGAACGCTTTGAATCCATTGTCAGTGCTGCACGGGCAATGGGTGATGAGCGTAAACGTGCATCAATCGGAGCTTGTTGTCGCGGGAAACATCCAACTGCTTACGGATACAAATGGAGGTATGCGTAATGGAGTCGAGTACAAAGATTTTGCGCCGTCTGCTGGACGAGCGCGGGGTGGAGTGGGGCGATGACGGCTACCCGACCACGTGCACCGTCTGGGAATCCGACGGCATCGTGTGGCATGGCCTGTGGCGCGATGACTGCATCGAGTTGATAGCGCACCTCACCCCCGAACAGGCCATCGCCGCCACGCTGGGGACGGGGACGTGCGAGGCAGACGAGACGGACTTGATACCGTTCGTCCGCGCAGATAGCGGTGACTTTGAAGTTGACTACATACACGTCATGGAGTGCAGCTCATGTGGCGGCACGTATGAGTACGTCAACGGCAGCTACGAGTTTCTGCCGCCCAAGTACTGTCCCAACTGTGGAAGGAGAGTCGAGCAATGAGCATCACTGACGAGCTGAGGAAATGGCTCAAGTCGCTGTACACACCCAACAGCGCGACGGTGAAAGACGAGGGCGAGCGCATCGCCGACCGCATCGACGCGGAGCATGAGGCCATGCTTGTAGACGCACGTAAGACGGTCTATCAGGGCTACATCGAGCTGCCCAAGGACGCGGACGGCGAGTACATCCATTTCGGTGATGTGCTCGACCAGTTCGGGACGCCCATGACAGTGCTTGCAATGAGCGACCCCGACCCCGATCAAGGGGACTGCATGCTAAAGCTGACTACCGATGGAATCAGCGACGTCACGTGGGTGCGTGCGCGTAAGATGCGCCACTACCACGCCCCGACCGTCGAGGACGTGTTGACGGAGTTCGGCATCGACTGGGAGCACGAGAGCGACTGCGAGGACAGGGCCGCGCTGCTCAAGGAGTACGCGAGCAAGCTCAGGCTGGCAGAAGTGGAGGACGCATGACCCTTCTGTGGCAGTGCACGCTCTTTGACAACCTCACTGACTACCCCTATGCGGACTCGCGTGTGTACCGCACCAAGGAGGATGCCGAGAAGCGTGCCGAGCGCATGACCTACTGGGAAGATGAATACGTGCATCACTGGGCAACCGTGCATTCGGTCAAAGCATGTTGGGGGGGGGACGCGTGAGCAACATCGAACTGGCAAAGGTAATCCTGTCTGGTATGTGGCAGCTGGCATGCATGCTCTGCTGGTACCAGCGCGGGAACATCGAACGTGGAGAGCAGTGCGAGGAGGAGTTCGTAAAGCTGTTCGACGCAATCGGCAAGGAGGACGCATGAGTCCGTTCATCTGTGGATTCGTAATCGGTGGCATGTTCGGGGCTACCGTGACGTGCCTGATGGTTGTGGGAGGTTAGACATGGGCATCAAGAAGGCCGAGGTTCCGAGCGTTGACTACAAGCACACCAACAGGAACCTCAAGGACATCATTGAGTTCATCGAGTCCGGCTGGGACAGTGCCGAGGTCGATTTGGACGGGCGCAAGGCAGTTAACGTGGACGTGTCGCTAAGGGTTGCCATGAGACGCAACGGCATCGAGGGCGTCAGGGTCATGAAGCGCGGCGAGCACGTGTTCCTCAAGAGGGTCAAGTGAGCGAGGTCGAGGGCAAGCTGCTCTGCTGCGACGTTTGCGGCAAAACGGTGTTCCTCAAGTACGTCGGTGACGGCGAAGGGGACGGCGGCTTCACGCGATGGCGCAAGTACGAGGACAGGCCGGAGGGGTGGGGCAGGTTCGCCACGTTCAGCATGCTCTGCCCCTCATGCTTCAAGCGAATCAGGACGGCCATCGACAGTGCGGTGAGCGAGATAAGGGAGGAACATGACTGATGACGAGCTCGTAACTCTAAAGGAACTGTACGCTGGCTCGATGCCATTGGCAGAGATTGCAAGGCGCATGGGCTACAGCAAGGCAACCATCCAATACGTCATAGCGGAACGCAGAGACATGTTCCCGCATCGGAAGAAGCGGGTGCCGCCAAGGACGCGAGACTTGTGGGTGGCGAGGATCAAGGCCGGAAGGGTGACTCAGCGTCAGGCGGCTAAAGCTTTGGGCGTGAGTCCAGTGACCATCGCTAGGTGGGTGAAGTCATGGAGCTGAAAATCATAGACAAGGTCAAGGACTGCCCTCCGTGCCCATACCTTGAGCTTCGGTTCGACTACGAAACTGGCATGTCCCGTGGCAGGGATTGGGAGCGGCAGACATGGGTTGCCCGTTGCATCCACGAGGGGGCATGCGGTCGCAAAGGGGGTAAGAACGATGGGTGACGAGAACGCTACATTTGCCAGCGGCGGGTTCATGTTCAGGGCAAGCGACGATGGCGAGTGGGAGAACATCGGCTACGTCGGCGAGGACGGAATCACATTCTCCGACAGCGATGATGTGGATGTCTGGCAGGGCAAGCTGCTTGAGCTGAACCAGACCGTCAGCATTGCGGTCAAGCCCCTATGGTGGTCTCTGAACAGGCTCTACAAGTTGGTCACTGGCCGCTACAAGTACACCGTGCGAAGGCTCAGGCGTTGGAACAAGGGGCATGGGAGGAGCCTTTGATAGTCGAAAACCATGCGAACCCCTTCATACCAGAGCTGCACCTGTTCCACAACCGCAAGAAATACGCCAAGTTCGTTGAGCGGCATGGCGGCGATTGCTCGGAGATGAGCGACGCGGCTGGGCAAATGACCTATATGGACGGCATGGCTGCAATCCTCATAGACTGCGACGAGGATTGGCACAGCGAGGCGGCTTTGCTCGTTCATGAAGCCTATCACGCTGCGGTGGCGCATTTTACGGCACTTGGGGAGACAAATCCAGGCGAGGAAGTCATGGCCTATGCGATCCAAGTGATGAGCGGTGCCCTGTTTTATGCCCATGAGGAGTGGAAGCAGGGGAAGTCGGGGCTAGTTTCTGATGAACGTTAAAGGAAGAATGCGCGTCGTGCTTCATGCGCTAAATGGTAGGAGGATGTACGTCCAGAACCTCACGCACGAGAGGTCGATGCATGACTTTCGTGAGATGGTTGAGTGGCTCAAGAGCATGTCCAATCTAAGTGGCATGTGGAGTGCGAGTGGCGGTGCAGTGCCGATTGTCAGGTTTGACAGCGGTGGCAGCGTGCGGTTCGTCTCAAGTCCACATCATCTCGATGGGTATGACGTCAATCAGATAGTCGAAGACGAGTTTCTGAGATGACGAGCGTGGCATCCGTGGCAAAGGCTGCGGATGCCCACTTATTACAGCGACAGTTGGAGGGCGATGCATCAGTTCGTTTGCAGTTTATGCGGTAAAGAGTTGGATCAGCACGGAGAGCGCTATGTCGCACGAATAGACAAGGTGCCAGTCTCGTATTCGGCAGGCTGCAAGACATGGGATTTGTGCAGCAGGTGTGCCGATAGGGTGTCGTGCATTCTGAATGCGACCGGAAGGGATGTGCGGAAGTGAAGACAGTGACAAGCCTACAGGCATTGATTGGACTTAGCCTGTTTCTGGATGAAATGAAGACGTGGTGCGACCAGAATGGCGAGTATGACACTGAGATGGTGAGTGTCTCTCTCGATAGTGTCGAACGAATGGGCATGTGCGTCGAAGCAATCATCGACAACGTGCAAAAGGGCACACCGATCCTCATTGCAAATAGATATGACAGCGTATACGAGCAGCTTAAAGGGAGAAAGTAATGGCAGACGAGCGCAAGTACGTCATGGTCACCACGGTGGACTCGGACTTCCACCTGTTCGAGGGCGAGATTGACATGGTGCGCATGAAGGTAGACCACAACAAGTGGCTCCTCACCACCGATGGCCGCTTCGTGAGGGCCGACAAGGTGGTGTCGGCATGGGTTCCCGACGAGGACGAGCTGCGCGGGTTCCTTGGGGGCGAGTCATGAGCGATTACACGGAGCGACTCATAGCAATCATCGAGAAGCTGGTGGAAGAGAACGCGATGCTCCACCGCGAGCTTGCCAATAATCTTGCCAATAAGCAAGTGGTGACGGTTCCGGGAATCACCTACAGGGGAGATGCCATACCGACAAAGACAACTGACCCAATCAAGCCACCGTATACCATCTCATACAATGGCGGCGAGTCATGAGCGACGTCAAGTACTATGCCCTCAAAAGGGGCGAGGACTTTCCCAGCGAGTTCTGCGCCGTAGATGACAGCGACGGCGAGCCTGGCGAATACAGGTACTATGTGCCAGAGGGCTTCTGGGACAACGGCGACACTCTGCACGTGGAGCTGCCAAAGCTGCCCGATGCCATAATTGTTCGACTGCCCGACGAGCGTGACCGCGAGGTATACAGCGCGAGGTCGTGGCGGTACGTGCGAGAGGACGAGTCGGAAAACGCCAAGCTGCGTGAGCTGGTGCGAGCCGCGTACAACTGCACCAATGCTGGACCAAGCTGCTTGGAATGCCGAATCGTGGCGGGTGGCTGCACGCTGCTTAGTGCGATGCGCGAGCTGGGAGTTGATGTATGGGAGGAAAGGAAATGAAGGTAGAGGTTCTTAGGCACCCGACAGACGAGGACTGGCAGCGCTGCAAGATGCTCGCCATGAACACAATCGGCAAGAAGTGGGCTGGCACTGTCAGCGACACTTGGAAGCACAAGATTCTCAAGGCTGGTCACAGCCCGATCCGCACGCTGATGTTCACCATCCGCATCGAGCTTCCCTACTGGGTGAGCGTGCATTTCGTGCGCCACAAGTACGGGGTCGAGCACTACGTCAGCAGCCAGCGCAACGACCGCCAGGACGAATACGACCGCACGAAGGCACCGCAGGACGCCATGGTCACACACATCATGGACGTCAACGCGCAGGAGCTCATTCAGATGGCACGCATGCGACTGTGCGGACAGGCTGCTGAGGAGACGAGGCATGCCATGTACGAAATCTGCAAGGCCGTCTTGGAGGTCAACCCTGAGTTCAGGCCGTTCCTCGTGCCGAAGTGCCGAGTGGGCGAGGTCGGGTTTTACTGCAACGAGTTCAAGCCATGTGGAAACCCCGGCAGGTACATCCCGTAAGTCCAGCATACATACAGCGACAGCATTTGGGGCCATCCGTGGGGGTGGCCCCATTCTTGATTGGAGACTGAAATGGAACTCAAGATTATGGTCAGCGATGGCATGGCGGCACCCTCATATGCCCACGCGGGAGACGCCGGTCTCGATCTGAGGATTAAGGAGGATGTCTGGATTCAGCCACACCAGCGCGTGACGGTCGGTACTGGCGTGCGCGTAGCCATCCCCAACGGCTACGTCGGGCTCTGCTTCCCCCGCTCTGGGCTTGCCAGCAAGCTAGGAATCTCGCTGAGCAACTGCGTGGGCGTCATCGACTCTGGCTACCGTGGGGAGATTGGCGCTACGCTCATCAACAACGATAAGTCGCCCCATCTCCTTCATGCAGGGGAGCGCGTCTGTCAGCTTGTCATCGTCCCGTTCGCCACGTGCGAGCTGAACGTCGTCGACGAGCTCGATGACACCGACCGTGGGGCAAACGGGTTTGGGTCCAGCGGGACGCTGTAATGCCGCGACCGAACGCATCCAAGCGCAAGCGGCACGCAAGGAAGATGGGCCGCAAGGAGCGCAGGGAGCGAATGAGCGACGTGTCGGGAAAGATGCCGCGCGGGACAAGGCGCATGTGCTACCGAAAGCACAGGTTCCACTCCGAGCTCGACGCAAGGCTCAAGGCCATGGAGATAGAGCAGCGCAGGAGCGTGCGTCTCCGCGTCTACAGGTGCCCGCTGTGCGGAGGGTGGCACCTCAGCTCCCAAAAGAGTGGTTAAAATCGCTGGTAAATGCAGAAAAATTGAGCAAAAAATCGTTTAAGTAACAATCATATGGCATAATGATTGGTTGTCGGCCAATCAGTCATGGGAGGCGCGTTGAAGGTACGCGAAGTGCTTGACGCCGCACGCGATGCAGCTTTGGAAATCAGGCGCATCGAGGAGGAGGCGGAGATTCGCCGTCAGTCGATTGGCGTACAGGGCCACAGCAGCTTCGAGTTCCATTCAAAGACCGGCATTCTCGACCCTTCACGCAAGATTGACGAGCTTTTGGACTGGCAGTCCGAAATGGTAAGTGAGTCTGTCTTTCTAGAGCCCATAGACGAGGGTTGGGAAATCGTCCGTGGCATGCAGAAGATCACAGATGACTTCACAGTGGAAATCATCACTCGATACTTCTTGCAGACTGAGTCATGGCATGAAATCATCGTCGGAAACAGTGCGACGGGCGTGGCATCGATGTCGGAGCGCATGGAGTCTTGGCGCGAACTCAGCTATAGCGACCAATTGAAGCTCCTGACCGAGTCTGTGGACAGCACCATAGAATCGCTTGAGGAAATCGGCATAGCGCACCTCAAGGAGATGGGTCAGCTATGAGCAATTGCTCAACGTCGAGGACATGGAAATCGTTTCTGAACTCCATGAGCCACAACCAGCTTCGCAAGGTCATAAACGAGCTGGTAACCATCATCGACTCGACCAGGCCGACATCCACCGAAGCGTGCTGTGAGTACATCATGCTGCTCCATGGCATCGCCCTTCCCATGCCAGAAATGGATGATGGAAATGACCGTGTTTAATGACACACCAGCAGAAATCGTCGCCGCCGCACGAGACTCAGCCAAGATGGGCGAGATGAAGTACGCTCACTACCTCGATGACGAGGCAAGGGCGGTTTTGGAGACGCTTAGCGTCGAGGAGAAGGCGTACCTCTGGGCGTACCTTGACGAGATGGTGCCACGAGAGGTGGGCAAGGCGCTTCTTGACGAGATGGAGAAGCGCATCATGGATGACGATGGCAAGAAATGGCGCGGCGTAGCAGGTCGAAAGACCGAGTTCGTGGCTAAGCCATTCGAGCATGCCGAAAAGTCCATCTCTGCGCATTCCGTGTTCGGAAAATCGTTAGTACAGCGACAGTTTGGAGCGCGATGATCGACTACAAGTTTGACGTCCTTACTCGTGAGATTGATGGCTTCAATGGCCTGATGGTCGGTGACGCCGTCATACCCGTCACTCAGCACCGCATAGCACCTGGAGGCTACCAGTACGACACTTGGAAGCGACTCGACAACGGACTCCACGTTGACGTGCGCACGAAGTACCGCAACCACTTCATGACGTGCATTGTGAACGGCGAGGACATGGACGAGATCGCTCGCAAGATTGACGAGGTGTGCGAGGGGGTGCGCAATGGCACAAACTCGTGAGAACAGGGGCATGGAACCCATAGACGTCCTTCCGGAGTGCTTCCAGAATGCCGACGATGTGGACAAGCTGGACTACCTTTTTGACAAGGCGGCATCGTACAGCCATTGGACGAACGAAGAGGTGGCGTGGACGATATGCAAGGTGCTCCACCTCATATGCGGTGACTAAAATCGCTAGAAATGGTACAATTGTTCTAGGCTCATAGCTCAAAAGGAGAGCAGCAGTCTCCAAAACCGAAGACGAGGGAGCGTTACCTTCTGGGCCTGCCATTGGAGTGTAGCTCAACGGTAGAGCAGCGCACTGTTAATGCGACGGTTGCAGGTTCGAGTCCTGCCATTCCAGCCATATCGCGGATTGGAGCAGTCTGGCAGCTCGCTAGGTTCATACCCTAGAGGCCGCGGGTTCGAGTCCCGCATCCGCCACCAGAAAGCGAACCCCCGATGCCTCTCAACGATGCAAACTTTCGGGGGTGTTTTCTTTTGGGCGGTCAGTCGAAAAATCGTTGCCAATTTCACGTCTGACCGACCAAATCGCATGGCGAAGGCCCCCGACTGCCCGAAGATGGGTGGTCGGGGGCTTTTTTGTGTGATCCGAATTGCGAAAAGCATGGGTAAATAGTCGTTCCAACCCAAAATGGCACTTTATTTGGCCTCTCAGCAAGCCGTTTACCTGCGGGTTTGTAAATCTTCCGGCACAAGCATTCGCATGGCCTTCAATGCTTCCTGCGGGCTGCTTCCGACGCCCCTGCGCGTCAAGAACTCGGTCTTGTTGATGCTCATCTCGCAATTCCCTTCTGAAAATCGATGTAAGTCTGGCTTGACTGGATGTAGAGAGCGAAATCGTTGGTGGGCTGGCTCTTCGTAGACGATTTACCTTCTCCGACGAGCTTGAAACCTGTCATTCTGGCTTCATCTTTGCTGTCGCTGTATATTGGCACTGGTTTTGGCATGAGAACGGCCTAGCAACCTGCTATGGCAGCAAAATATGACCCAGACCAGCCACTAATCGTCATGGAATCGTCATTGCGAGTCCTTTTTGCAGGCTTTCGCTTCGAGACGCGCTCCACGGGCTGCTTTTTGGGCTTCTTGGTGGCATCAACGGCTGGTTTTGGCACCGAAACCGCTGCGATATGCCCTGACCAAGGAACGTTGGCGAAAATGCCGTCCAGATCGGGCGATTTTTGCAGCGAAATCGTATCCAAGAACATCGGGGCGTCTTCGACAACCTCGAATGCGGCGCATCCGAGCTTCAAGGCGTACTCCTTTGCATCGTGGTACGTTCCACGCATCTTGTAGTCCATGAGCGACATGTTCACGTTGATTGAGCCAGTCGCGCCCTCGTCAACGAAGCAGTACTCGTCTTTCGGCACCTCATATACGTAGTTTCCACCACGTCCCTTGGCACAGAAGTACAAATCGTTGCCAACGCGCATGATAGGGGCTTTCCGGAAGAGTTTTCCGTCCTTCCTAGCACACGGTATGCCAGAATCGTCTACTGCGTGGAGAAACTTGGCGTCAGGGCTTCCAGTACAGGGAATAAGCTCCCTGTACTCCGTCTCGGTGAGCTTGCGATAGGGGTTCATCTCATTTCCTCTCCATGATATAGCTGTACTCAAAGTATTTGTCCGCATACTGCTTGTATGGGAGCGGATTGCACCTAAGACTGCCAATCGTCTGCTCCCTGACGTACATTTGGCCAGAATCGTCTCGATAAATGCGTCGGCTTGCCATCTGGCCCCACTTGTTCTCGCCAACCAGGTTCAGGTTCGTCGCAGTCATGTCACATCTCCCATGGGTCGTTTTCGTATGCTTCTCTCAGCGTCGTGATTGCCTTGACATCGCTCTCAAAAGGAAGCGGGTCGCTCATTCCGAGAGACCCGCCCAAATCGATGTAGTAGAAACTGTTTTCCCTGTAGATGGGGAATCCGTAGTCCCCATCCACCACAATGGCTATCTTTGTCATGCCGAAACCTCCCTGATGACGAATCGAGGGCCTGTATAGCCCTCGTTTAGCTTCTTCTCTGTCTTCTTGGCTTCCTCTGGGGTGCCATACACGTACTTGACGTGCTGATAGCGCCTGTCGTGCCACTCAAGCAGCTCGTAAGTCATCTTCGTCTCCCTCATCTCAGTAGTAGAACCTAATGGGCTTGCTCATGTTGCTCTTGACTGCGCTGGCAGTGGTCGGCGTGATGCGTGCCCTAACGAACTCCCTGTTGCCGGTCATGTTGCCGCGTGAGTCGTGATGGCCGTTGCGAATCACCCAGACGCCGTTCATCTTGCAAAAATCGTCACGATTCGCCTTGCTGTTGAACTTCCCGTACCAGCTACCGTCGTTCTCGGTGACGATGAGCGCATACCAATACTTCTGGGCCATAGCTAGTCCTCCTTCCACCAGATTGCCTCGTTGACGAACCAGTCGAGGTCACCAACAGGCTCGCCATCCTCATAGATGTCATACTCCGCTTCGATCTGCGTCAACTCAGGGAAAAGCGCGTGCAGGGAGTAGGCGATTGCACCCCAGCGCTTGACATGAAGGCACTCGTAGCAGCGAATGGCCTCGTCAAGCGTCTCGAACTCGAACTCGGCGCAAATATCGACGTAATCCCAGTGACTATCGGGGAACTCGCCGGAAATCGTCACGAACGTAGTGAACATCAGTAATCACCCCCAGAAAACGTGTGTGCGGCAACGAACTCGTCGCGCTTGCGCATCGCTTCCCTGAAAGCCTGCCACGGCGAGCCGTAATCATGCCCACAGATGAAGTCATACCAGTCACCGGTCTCAGTCTCGTAAACCTCCCACTCGAAGTTCCAACAATTAAGAGGGTCAAAACCCTCTGGATGCGGATCAAAGAGCACATCATCGGATGCCCAGATGACGAGCGACTTGTCATCGCTCATATAGCAGGGGAGCGTGTCAACGCACTCGCAGAATCGACGGGCATACTCGGTGTCAACGATGCTGAGGTCAGTGAACTTGTTTACTTCCGTGATGTTGCTGTACTTAAAATCGTTGTCATTCATGGTTGTCTCCTTATTACCAGCTCACGACCATCGAAGCGAACTCATAGAAGTTGTTGCGATGGACTGTCACCTCGAACCCGTTCTCACGCAGCTCGTCAACGATGAACTCGATACCAGTCACATCACCGAGTTCCATCTTCGTGAACATGGTGCAGCGGTGCCCCGTATCGGCCTCGGTAGTAATGTCAAGGTCAATCCGCTCCCTGAGCTTGTTGAATGCGATGTTGAACGTCCGGTTTTCCTTAGCCATTGCATAGGCTTTCTTTGCAGTAATCATGTCTAGTCCTCCATCAGCTTGTTGACGTATGCCTGCGCCTCTTCCAGGGTGTCAAACGACTCGACCTCGAAGTCAGCCCAGTTGCACTCGAACACGCACTCGGCGACGATACGCTCCCAATGGTCCCCATAGATGCGCTTAACGTCGGCCAAATCGTCGTAGCCAAACTGCTGGACGTTGTCGAGGATGTCATCCTCGTAGTCGGAGAGCTCGAACTCGCCGCCGCCTGCGTACCAGAGTTCGCGCTCGACCCACTCTGGAGCCTTCATGATCTGGTACATCTCGTAGACGTCACCGACCTTGCGCTGCCACTGGTAATCGTCGGTCTGAATGAACTTGCTCATGGTGCTACCTCATGTGAAATCGTTAGTTCTGATCTGGTGCCGTAAGGACGAAAGTAATTGCGTCCTCTGCCGCCTTGAGTTGCTCGTAGAGCCCGATCCACGTGTCGCTGACCATGCAGAGTGGCTCTGCGTCGTTGCAGTTGTAGTCAACTATCTTCCTGCCGGTGCCATGAACGTTGTCGTGCTGGTACATGAGCACTTCGTCATCGATGACTTCTTCAAGCGTTTTGCGAAGGCTCTCTGCCTGCTCGATTGCCATGTCCTTGAAATCGTTGTCGTTAATCATTGTTAGTCCTCCTTACGGGGTTCGTATCCATACTCACGAAGCACTCGGTCATCCAAGTACATCTCGTACTGCTCTTCATCCATGACGCACTCGAATGGCCCGTCCCAGTCAGGCACGAGTCCAAGTCGCACGCTCTCGAAGAACAGGCTGTCACCGTAGTCATCCCAGCAGTCGTAGTACGGAGGCAGGTCGCTCAGCTTGAACTGGTCGAGGGCGTCTTGGCACTCGAACTCAATCTCTCCAATGGTGAGTGCGTAGTCTTCGTTCGAGCCACCCCAGACCTGGCGCGTGAAGGTTGCCATAACCTCGCACTGATTGACAATGCTCGGATGGTCGATGCGCCATTCCCTTGCCCAAGTTGCAACGAAGTCATCGAAATGGCAGTCAAGACTGTTCGCAATGTCCTCGCACTCGCTGTCGCTCAGGTCGAATGTGACGAGGTTGCGAATGAAATCGTTGTCGATGGTGAAGATGTACTCGTTGTCGTTCTGAATCATCGCTAGTCCTCCTTGTTCTCGTCAATCATGTAGCGGTAAAAAAGCCACTCGTCATTGTCGGCGTCATCGCCATCTTGGAACTCGGCCAAAACCTCGACTACCTCGTCAACGATAGTTTCCATTGGAATGTCCCGCAGATACTCGCCGGCAGTCATAGACTCGCCCTCTTGCCCTGCAAAGTAGAACCAGTTGCTCACGAAGCCATGCCCAATCTCGCAAGCAACGCCATCGCCGTAGTACGGGTAGCCATCTGTATCGATGAGATGAATAAGGCCAGACTCAAATCCGGCCTTGACTTCCTGTGCTGTGATTGGCTTATCCATCGTTAGTCCTCCTTGTTCACAATCACGTGCGTGATGTACTCGTTGCCGTCGTGCGTAATCATCCAATCGGAGAGAAAGTCAGACTCGTCGTAGATGACTCCGACCTCTTCATCAAACTCGTTGAACAGAACCGCTTCCCCATAGGCGGTGTTGGTTTCATCGTCAAGCCAATCACCGATGCCCATGCACCGCACTTCCATCTCGTACCCGTTGCCGAAATGCGCCGTGAAGCACATGCTGTTGTCACTAAAAAGAGCCTCGCTCTTCTGCGTAGGCTCGTCGTTGAGGTAGTGCATAATCAGGTCTGCCTGTTCAGGCTTCAATACGATGCTGGAATGATAGGTTGCCATTGCTAGTCCTCCTAAAAATCGTTAGTTGTTAGACAGTTACAAGCTGCATCACGGGGAACAGGCCAAAATAGTCGTAGCCACCGAGCATTTCGCTCCAATCGTCAGTAACGTCGGCGTGCCAAACCTCAGACACGGGGCCGTGCCAGTTTGCGTAGTCGCGCAGGTCGTTCAGCCAAAATTCATTGGCAAAGGACTCAATTGGAATCTCGTCAGCGTTGATTCCGTGCGTGTCGAAGGCGCAAATCCAACTGCTGCTGCCGTAGTCCTCCTGATATGGCGGCTCAAACTCGACAATTCGGTAGCCGAGAGCGCGGTACTTATTGACCATGTTTACAAACTTGTCCTGTGCGATTCCATCAGCCTTGCGAACGACGCGACGAGCGAGTTTCTTTGCTTCATCACTCAAATCCTCGTGCAGAATCGTCCGATTTAACTCGATGCAAAGCTCTTCAAGGTCAATCTCGCCATTGCGAAGGCTGTCGGTGATGCACTCAAGCGCGTTCTCAGGGGTGTCGTAAGCGTCAATCAGGTCGTAGTAGCCAACCATCGCATAATCAACGATTGCCTGTGCCAGCTCGTCGTACTTGTCCATCTTTATCTCCTGTCGCTGTAATAAAGAGGGGAGCTCGCAGCTCCCCTCAGAAATTGTTATGCCCTACGCTTTAATGGGTGCGTAGTAGTCCTGCTCGTAGTCGAGGTAGTTCCAGTATTCCCGCTGATGCTTCATTGCGGCATCCAGGACGCTGTCCGGAAGCGAGCTGACATACTCAATGTCCTCGTAGTCGATTGGGAATGTCGGATCATCGTCGGCGTACTCCTCGACCTCAATCCATGCCGTGTTGTACACGATGGTGTCCAGCCCACGCTTGGTGCGCACAACCTCGTAGTCGTTGTCCCAAGAGCTGACAACATCGTTGAGGAACGCATGGGCTTCATCGATAGTGTCGAACTCCTCTGGGATTAGCTCGGCGTTCTCGTTCTCGCGCATCTCCTCGTAGCACTCGCCGCGCTGTGCGAGCATGACCCTGCACTCGTAGACGTTGTAGACCTTCATCTTTGTCTCCTTCCTAGATGAGTGCCAGAAACTCACGCGCCGTAATCGTCGGCGTGTCAAATCGTTGTGCCTGAACAATCTTGTTGCGCCCAGCGTTCTGCCCGATCACAAGCAGCGAGGTCTTTCCGCTGACGTTCTTCGTCGTGCGTGCGCCGTGCTTCTCCGCTTCCATCTCTGCCTGACGTCCCTTGAAGCCAGGAACGATGCCAGTGATGCACACGGCTAATCCCCTGAGAGACGATGGGCAGTGATGGTTGAGAGACTTCAACGCATCGTAGATAGGCTCTCCATCGTGGGTGTACTCGGTCATTTCAAAAGCTCCTTTCAAATCGTTTGCCAGTGCAAAGCAAACGACCCACTCTTTCAAGTGGGCCGTCGTGCCGTGCGCTGTCGCTGTAAATCGTCAGCTAATCCTCGTCATCAGGAATGTCAGCGCTCTCGACGTAGTAGTTGAACGTGAACCGACTGTCGCAGCTCTCGCAGACGTAGCGCAGGTGCACGGCGTCGGTGTCGTAGTCGGTTTGGTCGCAGTATATGTTTGAGCTGTCGCAGAGAGGGCAGCGCGAGTCAGTCCTGCAAACGATGGTCTTCATAGTGAAATCCTTCCTGAAATCGTTACATCCCAAGGTACTTCTCATATGCTGTCTGTGCGTCTTCCCAGTCTGGGTACTCGTCGTAGAAGTTGGGAATGGTGTCCTCAATCCCAAGCTCATCGATGGAATCGTTGATGCGCTGCTCACGCTCAGCCCAGCGAGTCCACCAAGCTGTCTCTCTGCCATCAAGCTCGAAGTCAACGCCCTCTTCGCCGGACATGAGGTTGCCGCAGCCAGCAATGACGTCGAAGAGGAAGTCTGCTCCTGACTTTCTGTCGATAAGCTCGATCTCGACAAGCTCGCCAGTGTCGGTATTGCGAATGATGGTCATAGTCGCTACTCTCCCATCTCGTATTCGTTCCGCATCATCTCTCCGAGCAGAGACTCAAACCCATTGCCAAATGCACTGCTGACATTGTCTGGGTTGCACTCGATGATGTAAGCCATCAGGTCGGTGATAATCTCGCTTCCACGGCCATGGTCAACGAGGTAACTTGCGGCATTGTCTGCCGCATAGTCCCAGCACTCCCACGTGCTGTAGCCGCTCCCATACCACAGCTCGGGGTCGTTCTTCTCAAGGACTGTCTTGTACAGCCGCTCGAACACCTTCTTGCCCTCGCTTGCATCGAACATGATTAATCCTTTCTGTTTGGCGAACTCGCTACTCGTTGAAGAACTCGCCAACCTCGCAGTCATCGTCTGCTGTTAGAACTTCGCCAATGTCGTACTCGTCACCCCAGTCAACTGCGTTGTTGTCGATTCGGTCTTGGAATGACCAGTCGTACTTCGCCAGGTTTTCCCCAATACGCCGCGCTTCGTCCTCGTCTTCGGCCTCGATGGTGTACCAGCAGTCGTAGGTGTGAGTACGGACGAAATTGATGTTGAACTTTGCCATGATGTTCTCCTTGTCGCTGTAATAAGTAGGGGAGCGCGTGGCTCCCCTTCAAAATCGTTAGGTTGTATAGGCGCTGGCTACTTCTTGAGGTTTTCCTCAAGAATCTTGTTCAGCTCTTCCTGTCCCTCTTCGGGTGTGGTCAAGCCGACCCAATAGCGGCTCTTGCCGTCAGCCGTTGGTCGCGTTGCCTCGTCAATGTCCTCAAGAATGCCGTCCATGTCGTAGTCACCCATGAACTCGCCGAACATCGCCTCGAACCCGCCATCGTTGTAGTTGCCGAACACGACAACCTTCTCGGCGTAGGGCAGGTGCGTGTCGGTCCTGTTGTCATATGCCGCTGCAACCTCGACCTCCAAATCGTCCTTGCGGTCGAACCAGACCGGACCGTTGTTGGTCCAGTCCTCGCCGCCGTCAGACCAGCCGATGCTGTAGTAGCCCTCGCCGTCCCATCCCTCGTCGGCGATCGCCTCGATTTCCTTGGCCTCCTCGCAGATGTACGAAGCATCCTCGAAGCCACCGTACTCCGCGCTGGTGCCGAACTTGTGGCGAAGGGCGAACAGAATCTCCTCGTGAAGCTCGTCATCGTCTATGGAATCGTCCACGATGACGTAAAGCTCGTTCACGGGGTTGTCGGTGAGGATGCGAAGCATGCGCTCGCCATCGTTGAGAACAGGCGGGTTGTCCCAGTTGTCGGTGAAAATGTCCAGCATTGTCGTTCCTCTCCTTTAGTAATCGCTATCGTGATTGTCCCACATGGGTGAGACATTAATCCTTAGATGACCATGTGCGGTTCGCTAGAAATCGTCACAGGTAGTAGCTAAGCTCTGTGCGCAACTCATCGATTGACGTTTGAAGGTCTTGCCCCTCATTGGCATCGTAGGGATGAGTAAGCGCTGCATACGCAACATCGATTGCCTTACTTGCGAGACACGCCTTGCCGGGGTCGATGCCCTCATCAAGCACGTTGTATTGGAAGAACTCGCTAAGAACTCGCAATGCCTCGACAACATCTTCCGTCGCAGCATCGTCCCTGAACAGGTCCATGTAATGCACTCCCATATGGAAGTTGTACCGTGCCATATCGGTCATTGTCGTACTCCTTAAATCTCCTTGATAGTGAACGAAAGCTCGTTGGATTCGCTTGCATCTTCGCTTGCGTCATATGGGCGAAGGTCAGTGATGGGGTTGAATCCGCTCATGTCGTACCTGCAATCGTTGTAGAGCCAGACGCCAGCGTCCATGTCGAGAACCGTCTCGTCCTCGATGGCATTGAGCTGGTTGCGAATGTCGCGCCAAGTCATGCACCTGGGAAGCTCGTAAGGGAACCCTGCATCCTTCGCTTCATTCTTGAGAAGTGCGGCAAGCTCATCATCATGGAGACGATAGGAATCGTTGGTGCCAAGCGTCAGTGCGAAGCTCGCTCGCTCAATAAGGCACACAAGCTTGCGAGTTCCATCGACGTTGCGATAGCACGCACAATGGGCCTCAATCTCAGGAATGCCGAACTCCCAAACCTCAATCTCGTCCGAATCGCAACTGTTGTTGTAGTCTGTAACAGGCTTGGTGATGTTCACCCAGCCGTCCATGTCGCTATACATATCATCGACAGCCCAGTAGTGGCACGACTCGACCTTCTCGATGTAGAAGTCATCGTGACCGGGAACACTGAATCTCATTTCTCTCTCCTAAATCGTTATCCTAAGCAGCCTTGTGTCGCTGATCCCACGGAATGAACTCGATTGAGTCGTTGAACTCGCACCACTCGTCGTAGTCACCATCAGTGCCAAGGTACATGTCCGTAATCAGGTCGCGAAGGAGCCAGTCAAGGTCGCTGAAATCAGGCTCGCCGCTAATGTCGAACAGGAGGGCGTCGCTGTCATAGTCGCTCGGCTCGTCGTAGTAGAAATACTCGACAATCCAGCGAACCACGCCCATCTGCTCGTCGGCATCGCGAGAGATGTAGAAGCTCTCGCAGTCGCTCGGACGCACGACATACAGCGGTGGATGGGTAACCTCGTAGGCCAGGTTGAAGTCCTTCTCAGGCATTGTTGCTCCTTTCAATTACTTCCAAGACCATCCAGTTGGATGCTTCTTACGCAGCTTGAAGCGCAGCTCGTTCCACGAGTCGGCTTCGACCGTCTGTGAGTAGTCGGTCATATCGCAAACTCCTGCATACGCTGAGCTTGCATAGTGGTAAGTCGCTATGCCGGTTCCATTGCCGCAGCAGTAAATCGTGTAGCAAGCCTTACCGTCATCGCGCTCAAACACGTTCCGTAAGTCCCAGCCCATCGCTTTCTCCTTTCGCAAATCGTCGGCCCAAATGCCGCTCATAAAGGGCGCTCGTTTCCAAGCGCCCAATGTGAGAGGTATTCGGCTATGCGGTGTATGAATCGCTTGCGGCAGTTAGCCCAACCATGTTCTCGAAGTCACGCTCAGCATTCTTGCGAGCCACATACATTTCAATGTCGTTCTGCGCGTCCGCCCACTGCTGTGCCGCTTCGTCGCTCTCGCACCACTCGCATGCGTCGTACAAATCGCTCTCGTACATGTCGCAAATCTCTTCGAGCGTGTTCTCGATGAACTCGACGTAGGCATCGCGAGCTATGTCAAACTCCTTCTGGTACCTGTTGTCGCGCTTCTTCTCGTATCCTTCGTACCAAATGTATGGGGCGTCATTCAAATGGTCTTCGCGCTTCTCCAGGAACTCGTGAATCGCCTTCATGCGACCGACGCGGGCATTCCAAAACTCGCGCCAATTGGACGCGACGCACTCTTTGTCACACTCTCGTGGGTCGTAGTAACAGGTGTCGGAGTTGGTTACCGCATGGATGCCGGAGTGCTGTGAGTTGTAGTACCACTCGCTGTTGAACGTGCGCTGGCAACCGATGCTGCTGAGGAAATCGTCAAACTCCTTGCTGAGGTAGTCAATGTCCTCCTGCTGCTGAATGTCGCATGCGGACTCGCAATACCCGTATGACGGGCTGAATGCACGCTCGAAGTAATCATCCTTGGTGTACATCTTGATGCCTTTCCATGAAATAGGGCGTCCGAATGGACGCCCTTGGCTGTCGTACATGGTCGAAATCGTTACTATGCGTAACAATCCCATTCGCGCTCGCTCACCTTGCCGAGCAGGACGATTCCGGAGCGCTCGTTGAGCGCGTTGCGACCTGCGTCGCTGTAGATGAAGTCAAACGCAACCTGCTTCGCCTCCTCGTAGCGCTTCTTGGACTGTCGCTTGCAGTCGAAGAAGATGCGAACCTGCTCGTTGTTGCGGCTAAAGTGATACTCACGGCTGTGCTCGTGGTCAAAGAACGGCATCGCCCTGAACTCGTACCCTCTGCCACGATTGTAGGTAAGTCGTAGCTCAACGTGGTCACCCCACTTTGTCGGGATGATCTCATGCACAATCTCGTAGCTGTTGTTCATTGCTTCCTCCTAATCGATGATTCGCAGCAGTACGCCAAAGAGAACGTCGTAGCGACGTCTCCAAATCTCTTTGCGCTCGTTGTCTTTCAGTTCCTCCGCACGCTTGACCTGCTCGGAACTCAGCTCAAGCTCGTCGCGAACGTAACGCTCGATTTGATTGATTCGCTCGGCATCGGTCATCGCTACACCGCCCACTCAAGCTTCGGCATGAGCTCCTTGTAGGTCAGGCAGACCTTCTTGGCCGACCACTTGCGCTCGTAGCTGACAACGACCTTGCCGGAATCATCAACGACCTCGCCACGAGTGTCGTAGACCTTGAGCGTGAGCTTGTTGTTCCTCATGTAGAAGTGATGCTCAGGGATGCGGCCAAAGCTGGTCGATGGGTAGCGACCATAGAGCGCGTAGGCGTTGCACTCGTCAATGCGTGCCTTGATTGCTTCGCGGATCATCTTCTTGTTGTACTTCATTTCCTTACCTCCAAATCGTTGTCTCCCTGTGCGAATGCACATCAGTAGGGCCATTCACATCGCTGCAAATGGCCCTCGGTGATGAGTATTTGTTCGGGAATCGCTAGTGTGCGTATATCACACTCTCACAGTCGTGGTCAGGGTCGAAGATGTACCACTCGAAGACGAAGCCCTCTCCGTCGTAGCCACGACCAGCCCAATTGCTTGAGTTCTCGATATAGTCTGGGTCGAAGTCGAAGCCGCGCCACTCCGTATATGTGGACGTCACCTCCGAAATGCGATCAGACATCTCCTTCTGTGCTTCGGCAAGCGTGTCGTACTTACCGATGAAATGGACAGGCTCGAAGCATCCGTCCGTGCAAAGCTCGATAAGGATGTGCATAGTTATCTCCTTCGTCTCGAATCGCTACGAATACACGTTGATGTGCATGCATTCGTAGATGGACTCTCCAACCACGTCCTCATGAACCATCTCGCACCAGTGATCCCAGACCTTGAAGTCGAACATCCAGTAATAGGAGTCCAGGTCGTTCCAGTAGATAGGCTTGCGAAGCGACTCCTCCGCAATCTTGCGCATCTCCTCATGCGTCAAGCCCGAATCGCTGTTGTCGTGCACCATGATGAACATGGCCGAATCGAACTCGACCCAACCCTCATCACTCGCACGGACTCCCTTGATGTGGAACCCGTAGTTGCCGTGCTTGCCGTCCATGTGATACCTCCTAGTAGCTCTCGTCGTTGACGAAGAACTCGACGCATGCACCGTTGACCTCGTAGTCAATGTCGGTGCCGCCCTTGTCCTCGACTGCGAATGCAAGGTGCTCGAAAATGAGATTGTTGACGGCGTTTCCAAAGTTGGAGCCATAGCGCTCGCTGAAATCGTTGTCAATCTGCATCCAGAGCTTGTCAGAATCGATGTTGAAGTCCTTGCAGACCGCTTCCAGAACATCGCTTGCCTTCTCGATGTTGTCCGGATAGATGCCGAGGTATGTGCAGGTGTCCAGAGCTGCCATATCAAATCCCCTCTCTAATAGAAAAGGCGGCTAAATCGCCGCCCTTTGATACCTATATTCAGTGACAACTAGCAGACTTCGCAATAGACGTCTCTCGCATCGATGGAGTTGACGAGCCAGTTTCCGAGCGCCAAAAGGTACTCGTATTCGTCGCTCCAAGTGCCGAGCGGACAGCAGCCGATCCACTCACCCCTGTCGGGGAATCGTAAGGAGACGTCATTGACGTTCTGGTAAACGTCGATGCTCGTCACGTGCCCATCAACCTTGTTCTCAAGCAGAACGAGGTTTGGGAAGCAGTAGTCGGTATCGCCGATAACCACATCGACAACTGCGTAGCTCTCGGACTCGTAGCCGTACTCGTCGCACATCGGAACGAGTGACACATCAATGCGTGCGTACATGTTTACGCCACCCTTTCAGGTCGATACTTTTCGGGCTTGTAGCATTCGTCAAGCCCCAAGAACATCTCCATCGCAGGCCACGAATCGTTCGTGACCGTGAATGCGTCCTCGCCAAAGTGAATGACGGTCGGGAACCCTTCCTCGCAAAGGATTTCCGCATCAACCAGGCCGTACTTCTCCTGATACTTCGGATGGCACGTCCAAATCCAGCCACTAAGCGGAACCATCGTCGCAAAATCGCCGTTGCGATCTGGGTTTTTCATAGTGTTGGTGCGGTAGAACCTGCCGTCCTTGTAGTAGACGTTGCGGTAGAACTCGACAAGGACGTAGCGTGTGTTGCCGTGAAGCTCGCCGTCCTTCTTCATGCGGTCAACCAGGTCCTCGCTGGCCCATCGCCAGCCAGAATCGTAGGTGTACCAAGTCGTGAGGTATCGGTCGTTGCCAACCTTGCGCGGCTGGCCGGCTCTCTTCTCTGGGTTGTACTTGTCCCCGACATAGAGCCTTATCGGGTCTTTCTTGCTCATGCTTCCTCCTTCCAAGGAACCAAAATGCCCACAAGAAAGGGCACCCACGAGAAATCGCAGGTGCCCAATGTTGAAAGCGTTGTTGGCTCGCTTTTATTCGTCCACGTGCCAGACCCAAAGGCCGTTGCCTATGGGGTACAAGTGCTGGCCGTCTATGTCCTTGCCGTAATACCGCTCCTCGATGCAGTCGACGCGGATGAAGTACGCATCATCGTCGCCGTCGTACTCGATCGTCTCGCCTTGGTCGATTAAATCAAGCGTCTGTTGAATCAGCGGAACATCGTCAGCCGCAAACCACGGGCACGCCCAGCCATTCCAGCGTTCGTCGGGGTCAATGAGCGCCGGAATGCTCACGTAATTGTCGATGGAGACGTTGACCTTTTCCATTTCTGCTCCTTAAATCAGTTGGGGCCACTCGAAAGCGGCCCCAAAATCGTTAGTCCTTCTCAGGCGGGTCTATGATGATCTCCCGCCCTGTCTCTCGATTGCGAACAAGCAAGTCGTGGCCTGTCACATCGCAGATTTCGGCAAGAACGTTCGTGCCTGGTGACTTCTTGTCGCTCATATACCTTGCAATGAACAGGTTGCTTCTTCCTGCAAGCGATGACGCTCGCGACATTGGCATGCCTGCATCCTCACAAATCGCCCGTAGAATCTCGTCTGATCGCATGAATACTCCCTTCTATCTACAATAATGGAGTATATCAGCAAATCGCTAGGCGACATACCGCGTAGACCCGCTAGTCGTATAAGGATCATCCTCCATGCAGCCCTCGGCCATGAAGTAGAATGCCAGCTTCCAAATCTCGCGAGTGCGCTGCTCGGAAACATCGTAGTTGTGCCCACGGTCAATGAGACTCCTGAATCCCTCGCCGTAGTAGAGGTAATCGCAGCAGTTCTCGTAAACGAGCCGTTCCGTGTGGTTCAGCTCCATGACGAACGGCTCGGCCTGTGCCCAGCACGTAACGTCGGAAATCGACTTCGCCTCGACGTACACGGGCTGGCGCTCGTACCACTTCTCGAACTTCTCAAGCAGGGTGGAAGCGCATTCGCCGGCATACTCTTCCTCGTCCTCGCAGCAAAGGATGCTTATGTCCCACGTGCTAAAGAACTCGCAGTTGAAATCGTCCTCGTAGCACAGTTCGGCATCGCACCAGTACTTGTGCTTGACGGTGAAGTTGCCGAGCTTTACCTCCTTGCCTGTCTCAGCGCTCTCAAGAACCGCGTAGAACATCGTCTCCCAGTCGGGAATATCGACCTTGTTGACCATTTCCACTCCTTTCAAATCGCTGGAATGCCCAACATAAAGGGCGCTCGCTCGTGGCAAGCGCCCAATGTGTAAGGCGTTTCAGTTACGCCGAACCAATGCTTGCCTGTAGTTCGGGTTGCGTGCGGAATCGCCTGGATAGCGGTTGAGGTACATGGGGCCGTTCTCGCACCAAAGGTACTTGCTGTCTCGATCCCAGTTCCCTCGAAGCCCCCACCCGAATCGCCCATCATCGACACCGAGACGCCACCCATCGGGAAGCTCATCGAAAATCTCAAATGAATAGGTGCGGTGTCTGGTATTGACTTGGCATCGGATGAACCGTGCATACAGCTCATCATCGTTGTATACGGAGTCCGGAAGCGCGTAATGCGCCTTACGAGCCTTCTCGTATCGCTCGATTGGGAACCACTTGCCCTTGTACTCGAAACCGCTGCCGTTCGTGTGGTACTTGAACGGGCCGTGCCACACATATGCGCTCTGAACCATTTCAATCCTCCAAATCGCTATCGATACGTAAGCCTGTGAATGGAATCGCTGCAAAGACTGTTGAGGCCCTTGCGAATGCCAGCGTTGTAGAAGTCATCGTCAGAATCGCTGGAAAGCAGCTCCGCAAGCTCGTTGTTGATGATCCTGCATGCCGTGTCTTTGGTTACAAGTCCCGTCTCTGCCATGAGAAGCGCGAAGCACTCGCGATACGTTGAGACTCGCGCCCAGCACCCTGCATAGTTCTCTGCCATGAGTTCCTGCCTACGGGTCGCATAATCGCGATATGCGAGGTTCTTGCGCTCCTCGTGCTTGCGTAGGCTTCGGCGCTCCTCGTAGAGCACACGGAAAATGGCCTTGCCAGAATCGCTGGAAATCACCTCGCCAAAAGCGAGGTAGCCAGGAATGATGTACTCATCCATAAGGCGCTTCTTGCTTGCGTTGGTGTAGTAGTTGTTAGGCACGTTAACTCCTTTCACTAGAATCGCTGTGCGAACAAATACGCACGAGAAAGGACACCCACGAAATCGCAGGTGCCCAATCCTGTGAGTATTCGCTACTCACTACTTGAGCTTCACGATTGAATCGTTGCCCTTTCGGGTCAACCACTTGTAATCGCCGGTTCGGTGAACCGTAATCCGAACCTTGCGACAATCACGCTTGAACAGCGTTATGTCCTCGCACGTCTCCAAATTGGCTTGCAGGTCAATCTTGCGAAGCCGCTTGTTATTGCCAAGTGCGCCATCCCAAATCGCCCGAACCTTGCACCTCTTGCCCTTGTACTTGATGGAATAGGGCACAACCACGTTCTTGCCCTTTGTCTTTGTGACAATCGCCAAATCCTTGTAGATCAGGTACGTGACGTTGCCTTGTGTCGTGGATGGGCAGTTTCGGAACTTCTTTGCCATCGCTTGCGCTTGCGCCGGAACCAACGCACACACAAGAATCGCTGCGACTAGGGCTTTTGTTACTCGTTTGAACATCCTTTCCCCTTTCGACGGAATCGCCGTGCAAATGCACGTCAGTTGAGCGGTTCCATTGCTGGAATCGCCCAACGGGATGCATTCGGGGGAATCGCTAATACCAGAACAGGTCGCAAGCGTGGTTGCCGTTCTCGCTGTAAAGCGTCGGGTAGAGACCTGGGTAGTCAATGTGCAGCCCATAGGGCTTCAAATCGCTGGTGAGCTTGTCGTGCATCTTTCCGAGGAGATCGCCCTCGTGAACGTGCATCTTGAGACGGTAGCCCTTCGGGTTTTCGCTGCACTGAATGGTTGTCCACCTATACCAGCGCAGTGAGAATCGCACGAGACGGTTGTACAGCTTCTTTGCGGCATCGAAATCACCGTCGTGGTAGCTTGCGAGCCTACGAATCTCGTTCTCGCGGCACGCCTTAATCTGTGAACGGTTCATGTTTACACCTCCATGAATCGCCGATAGCATTCGGCAAACAACCTACGTGCGTTTTCGGGAGTCGCGTCAAGATGCCAGTCGAAATCGACAACCAAACCAGCACCACCTGGCTTAACGCTCGGATCATAGCAACGCCAACACACCCCATCGGTATCGCGGACGTAGGTATCGAAATGCCAGTACGTCTCAATGACACGGTCGGTGTAGCCGAGTCGCTTCCACTCCTTTGGAAGGCTCTTGCAGTAGCCGCTGTCGTAGCAATACGTAAGCTCAACGCGAAGTGTCTCGCCCTTTGCGTTCTTGGAATCGCAAGCGTAGTAACAGCGACAATCGTTCATGCCGTACACACCATCAAGCGAGAAGTGAGGGATGTCCTCGACAATCGCCGAATGCGGCTGATGGTCGCTTACGGGAATGCCGTCAACGCTCAACAGCACAAAATCGCACTCGCGGATGATTGGTGGAAACACACACTCCAAGAGCGTCGGGCCAACCTCAAAGAACGACTGAATCTTGATGGACTCAATCGCACGAGACTTCTTCCAACCCCATTGCTTTGCATTGGAGTCGAAGTCGATGGAATGCACAATCCCATCTTTGGTTAGATACGTTGCGTTCAACTCCTACCTCCTAAATCGCTGGAAACCCTGCGCAAATGCGCATTAAGAAGGCCGCTCGTTAAAGCGGCCTGGATAACGCTCATTTGTTGCTGGAAATCGCTACTCAGTGGCCCACACGCGCTTGCCACTGTTGTCGAACACGAGAATGCGGCGCTTTGTGCTCGTGAGAAACTCGCATGCGGAAACCACTGCATCCCAATAGTCATGCTTGACCGTGAGACAGGTGAGAAACCCGTTGTGCGAGAGTGCATCGCAGACGTAGAACGGGCCATTGTCGGAATGTGCCATTGTCGTACCTCCAAAATCGCTAGAAGATTGTGCGATAGACGATGTTCATGTCAGCGTCCACGACAACGACGGTCGTTCTTGGATTCTTCTTCGCATAGCAAATCGCTGAAAGAACCGCATCGTAGTAGTCGGAATCGCTGCGGTAGATATACGGCCCGCGAAGATTGATAATCATGTACGGGCCGTTGTCGGGATGCATCATGGTGTGTCTCCAAAAATCGCTCAGATGTGGTCGATGTAGACCATATCGGGCATGCGAGGGGAGTCCTCGCCCTCATGCTCGAAAATCGCTAGGGCCGCACGTCCGGCCTCGAATGCGTCGATGGGGGAGTAGTAGAGACTCGAAAGAATCTCCACGTACCCAAAATCGCTAGGGATCAGCAGACGGAATCCCCACGCACAATCGCCGTCAAGAATCGCCGTCTCGTCTGCCGAAACGACGATAGAATCGTCGTTCGTGGCGTAGACATACGTAAAACTACTGAAACCGCCGCAATCGGCGTCTGTGTGGTACCGACGCCATTGGTCGAACGTGTAGCGCTTCAACTCCGAAAAATCGCTGGGAATGCGGATCACATTTGCCTCCAATCGCTGTCGCTGTATAAATCGCTGGAATGCCAGACTCCAACGCCGTCGAAATCGATGCAGCGCGGGAGTCATAATGGGCTAACCAAAGCCCAGCGGAAGGAAGGCCGCACGAAATCGCACGGCCCCCGATTCGATGGGTTGTGTTTAGTCGTAAAAATCGCTAGGAATGTTGCCGGTCTCAATCGCTGCAAGCTCCTCGTCCGTGGGCTCGAGGTCGTAAATTTCATCGTAAGTAGTCATAGAAATCGCTACCTTTCTTCATGCCAGACGTAAATCGTGAATGCGACAATCGCGAGGACAAACGCCACGTGGTAGGGAAGCACGTGGTACAAAAACCAATCGTTGTTCATGAGGACAAACATGTAGAAAAATCGCTCAAGCATAGATACCTCCTAGAAATCCTTAGAACCGTAGCAATGGGTGAAATGCCCATCAGAAAAGGCACCCACTCGCGCAGGTGCCTAATTTGGCGGGTATTCCAAATCGCCTTAAAATCGAATCGCGTAGACGTTCACGCTGGGATCACACTCACCCGAAAAATCACGCATGACACGCTCGCTCAAAGTCCACACCTCATCGCCGATTTTGTGAGATCGACCCAAATTCGTGCTAGTTGTCACGTCGTGCCAAAATGCCTTGCCGTCCGCATACATGTTGACAAATCCGACTAGGCGGCGATTTCCGGACTTTGTGAAAACCGCTAGTTGCTTGCGGCAGTCCTGGCGCTTTGCCCTTTTGAGGATCACAGATTCCTTACGACGTCTGTATGCGTCGGTTTTGAGCATGTGATTCAATCCCATGTTGTTACACGTCGAATCGGTACTCTTGAATTTGTAGCCCATAGGCTCGAACATGATTTTCACCCCCTGGATTTTGGGTAATAAAAATGCCCCCTCTTACGAGGGGGCATTTCTTGCCGTTCGTGCCTAGTGAATGTGACGCTTTGAGCCAACCGCCGTGACATCGACACCCGCGCACACCTCAACACGAACCTGAAGGCGTGCCACGTCTGCCGCGCTGTAGTCAATGCCCATGTCCCTCATGCCATACCGCGCGATATACCACGCGAGACGGTTAGCAACAAACTCTTGCAAGTAGGACTTACGTCCGTAGGTGCGCGGTACAAAATAACCGCGCTTGTCGGTCTTGTAGTACCCGTGCGAACCGTCCGCAAGGGTAACCATAGTGAAACGGCCGTTCTTCTTGTCGGTGTCGGTTGCCGTCTTGAACTCTTGCGGGTAGGCGCGTACCATATCCGCGTTGTTGTCGCGCTGTGCACCCATTTCAAGCAATGCGGGGTGCACGAGCTGTGCGGGCATGTTGTCGGTGTTCCACTCCATCCACCAAACGACGTTCTTTTGCGTGACGTTCTTGCCGTCCACCTTGCCGCGCGAGGTCTGAATGATACGGATAGCCAAACCCTCATAACGTGCGCTCATTTCTAACACCTTTCTACTAATGCGCTAAACCTTTTGTCTAGCGACTACATGCGCAACGGGTAACGCGACGGTTTTACCCGTCTACCCGCTGCACTGTATCCGCTAGCTTTTGGCAATGGTAGCCGCGCGGTTTTGCTTGCCGCGCGGGTAGGTCAATCCCTCTTACGTCTTACGTTGGTTACTTCGAGCAAACCCGCATACCTTCGCGCTGTCCCTCTTTTGGCCTAACGCTTGCCGCCTACCTTGCCGCCTACCCTCAAATACCGTAGGCTTGTTGTGCTATACCGTCCGATAACTTAGGGCCTAACCTCTCCACCCGTTGCAAGTTGCTAACCCGTTTAATTACCCGTCGGATACCCTCTAGATGCTTAAACGCTCCTACGCTTGCACATGTGAACAGATACGAGCCGTTCGTCTACCAGATGCATGTCAACCAACCGCTAGCGGTTGAATCCAACCAACCCGAACACCTCAACACGTTTCACGTGCAAACGGGTTTCTCTAGTCGCTTGCGGGTATCCGCTAGGCTTGCCGTTACCTTGCGGGTAACGCTTGCCGTTTGCCGTTTGTGCCTTACGTCTCTAAGTACGCTTGCCGCGCCTATCTGCTCAACCGCGCTATAGCGCGGGAACGTAGGCGGGTTAGGCCGTGTGAGGTATTCAGTTTGAGAGGTACACCCGCGCGGCTACCCGCGCGTCAATAGGTATATTACACGTTGGGGATTATCCATGCAAGGGGATATTGAAACTTTTTTTGGGAAACTTTGAGGGATCAGAAAGTAGCGACCTGGTAAACACTTGTGTACAAACAATTTGTGTACAAACTAGTGTCCACCCGGCGGCATGTGATCCTAGCTGTGAGAGTAGGTGTATGGGCGCGTTTGGCTAGGTAGAGCAACGCTTGCAACGCATGTATATATATGTGCGTGTGCGTAGTGTCTCGCGCGTCATGAGCGCACATATATATGAGTAGTTGAGTGTACCCGTCTGCACCCGTCACCCGCTCCACCCGTCACCCGTCACCCGTCACCCGCTCCACCCGTCACCCGCTCCACCCGTCACCCGTCACCCGTCACCCGCTCCACCCGCTCCACCCGTCACCCGTCACCCGCTCCACCCGTCACCCGTCACCCGTCACCCGCTCCACCCGTCACCCGTCACCCGTCACCCGCTCCACCCGTCACCGCTTTAATGTGACAACTTGTAACATGTGACAACTTGTAACATGTGCCATGTGTAACATG